>OHCK01000051.1_pt1 | contig 117978 bp, 86 predicted proteins | sample 1577611 | NCBI WGS metagenome assembly OHCK01 (sample SAMEA3879586, study PRJEB24766) | human gut metagenome | biome: human-associated habitat; feature: feces | place: USA | collected 1985/1987 | reverse complement strand
TTATTATACACATTGGTCAACTCTATGGCTAAGTCGTAAACTGATTTCAATTCCGGATAATGTTCGAATATGATTTCCGCACGTATTCTTTGGGATTCAGTCCATTTACTAAAATGCTTGACAAGTACATGTTTAGCCCTTGCCAGCAGCTGCTTACGGGTATCGCCATTGGTATATCGAAACGGAACATACTCTATATTTTGCTCTCGGCACCGCTGAATTTCATCGTTCTCTAAATCCCGTGCCATCCAGCGATAAGTAATCCTGAGTTCATCAATTGCCTCATAAAAGAGCTTCTGTACATGAAACCGGTCATTTGTCATAGTGGCGTTGGGGAAAGCCGTTCGGACAATCCGCATCATGGTCGGCGAAAGATCTAAAGTGACCTCTTTGACTGTCTTGCGCTTGGAGACATGAATCATTTCAAGCACCTTTATGACGTCTTCAGACTTCGTGCCACGTATCATGGCCACAAGCGTACCTTTGCCACCACGTCCCGCACGGTTAGTGACAACAGTATATAATTCTCCGCAGCTCAAAGAAGTCTCGTCAATACAAAGGCTAGGACCTATGTTCTCTTTGAACAGGACATATTCTGTGGCATGATCTAACTGGTCCCACTGTCTGTATGCGCTGATAAACTCCTTGTACTGTGAAGTTAACTGTTTACCCTTTACCCCATAAGCATCTGCAATGGAGCTTATGCTGGCCGCGGTAGTTTCAATCTTCTTCTTTTAAAAAAGCAACGAACTCAGGAGTGAGTTTCGTCCCTTCGGTCGTAAGATCATCGTAGGTATAGGAAAACGTTTCCCCGGTAGCTTTGTCATACCAGCGACGACGTCTTACGTGGAGATAAACAGGTTTGCCACGCAGAGGAAAGTCCTGAATCACTTTCTCATCAGTAAAACCATGTGAGATCACAGTTCCACTCTTGTAATCTGAACGTTCCATGTAGTGTTTTTCATCAAGCCAAACTTCGATTTTGACAGAGTCGTCATGCCAACCGGAGATCTCGAAATACTCCATTAAAACTTCGGGAAAGATGACTCGTAGTAACTTATGTAGGTTGCGATTGGAAGGCATTGGGCAGATAATTTTAATTTGAACGCAAAGATAGTTCACTTGCGCGTATTAACATAACATATCCACAGGGTTTTCGGACTGACCCCTAATCTGTCCCTAAAAAGTATAAGTCATTAAAATCTATTTCGTAGGATGAAAATATTCGTCTCGTGACCCGAATTTTTGCACCTCATGAGACGAAAAAAACGTCCCCTGAGATGAATTTGGTAATCTCAGGGGACGAATATAAAAGCTTACCTCTCTTTAGCACTTAATGTTCAGTTCATCCAGAATCTTTCGCATGGCCTCGAAAGTTGTAATTCTGGTAGGCACGAGCGGGAGGCGGAGTTTGTTTTCAATCATTCCCATAACGTTAAGCATCGCCTTTACACCTGCCGGATTGCCATCTACAAAAAGCAGCTTGAATAATTCGGCAAATTTATGGTGAATGGTCAATGCATTTGCATAGTCTCCTCGTAAAGCCAGACGTACCATGCGACTAAATTCGCGCGGAAAGGCGTTTCCTATGACTGATATGATACCAACTGCTCCCAAGGTAATCAGAGGGAAGGTGATGCCATCATCGCCCGAAATAACGTCAAAATTGGCGGGTTTGTTTTTTATGATATCATCCATTTGGGTAATATCTCCGGAAGCCTCCTTGATAGCAATTACATTCTTGAAATCACGGGCAATGCGTAACGTAGTTTCCGCTTTCATATTGACTCCGGTGCGCCCCGGAACATTATAGAGTACTATCGGAAGCTCTGTAGCTTCAGAAATGGCTTTATAATGCTGATAAATGCCCTCTTGGGATGGTTTATTATAATATGGAACAACGGATAGAATGGCATCTACACCGGTGAAATCGTCGTTTTTAAGACTTTCTACGATGGCACGGGTATTATTTCCTCCAACTCCAAGTAGAATAGGTATCCGACCATTCACGCGTTCGATGACCATTTTCTTGATTTTCTTTTTTTCTTCTTCCGTCAGTGTCGGAGTTTCTGCCGTGGTACCCAACACACATAAAAAATCGGTATTGTTTTGAAGCTGATAGTCCACCAAACGTATCAATGCATCGTAATCAACGCTTTCATCCTCTTTAAAAGGAGTAATCAGCGCTACCCCCATTCCTTTCAATTTAGCCTGTATCATGAGTGAAATTTAAGTAATCTCTAATTAAATGACTCGCAAAAGTACGAATATTTTCGATTTCTACAGCAAATATTATCTATAAAAAAGATTTCACTGGAAAAATGTTACGAAATGAGTGCTAAAAACTCATCTTCGCTCATAATCTGTACACCCAGCTTTTGGGCTTTTTCCAGTTTGGCCGGACCCATATTTTCTCCTGCCAGTATAAAGCTGGTTTTAGCGGAGATACTGCCTACATTTTTCCCGCCGTTTTTTTCTATCAGATCTTTATACTCATCTCTGGAATGATGTGTGAATACGCCACTAATGACAATGGACTGTCCCGCGAGCTTGTCGGTGTAGCCACTTAAGTCTTCTTCTTTCCGGTTAAACTGCAATCCTGAGGCTTTCAGACGTTCTATCAGTTCTTTGTTCAAAGGGTTAGAGAAGTAAGCGAGAATGCTTTGCGCTATTTTTTCACCGATTTCATCGATATTTATCAGTCTTTCAATATCTGCATTTTCCAATTCTTCTATGTCAGTGAAGGATTTGGCAATCTTCTTTGCCACAGTTTCACCAACGAAGCGAATGCCCAGTGCAAACAATACGCGCTCAAAAGGAACTTCTTTACTTTGGGCAATGCCGTTTACTATGTTCTCGGCTGATTTATCTCCCATACGCTCCAGGTTTTTGATGTCGTCGGAGGTTAGCTTATACAGGTCAGCAGTATCTTTAATTAGTCCTAAACGGAAGAACATATCCACGGTTTCCGGCCCCAATCCGTCTATATTCATAGCCTTCCGGCTGATGAAATGCTCGATTTTTCCTTTTATTTGGGGGGGGCAGGCTGTTTCGTTCGGGCAATAGTGCGCTGCTTCTCCTTCATAACGTATTAATTTGCTACCACATTCGGGACAATGTGTGATGAATTTCACCTTTTCTCCGATCATCATGCCTCGGGCATCTTTGTCTACTCCGGTAATTTTAGGTATGATTTCGCCACCTTTCTCTACATAAACCATATCTCCGACGTGTAAGTCAAGTCCTTCGATGATATCGGCATTGTGCAAAGACGCTCGTTTTACGATTGTACCGGATAATTGCACTGGGTCCAGATTGGCAACCGGGGTGACAGCTCCGGTTCGTCCTACCTGATAAGTTACTTTGTTTAAACGGGTTAATGCCCGTTCAGCCTGAAACTTGTAAGCAATGGCCCAACGGGGAGATTTTGCGGTGAAACCGAGGTTTTTTTGCTGTTTCAGACTATTGACTTTCAAAACAATACCATCCGTGGCAACAGGCAGATTCTTGCGTTCGGTATCCCAATAATGGATATAGTCGAACACGTCCTGCAGACTATGGCACTTTTTCATATGGTCTGATATCTTAAAACCCCACTGTGCGGCTTTCTGTAAGTTTTCATAATGTCCGTCACAAGGTAATTCTTCACCTAATAGATAATAAAGATATGCATCCAGTTTGCGGGAAGCCACGATGGCAGAATTTTGTAATTTCAGAGTTCCCGAAGCCGCATTGCGCGGATTGGCGAACAGGGGCTCTTCGCGGGCTTCTTTTTCGCGGTTCAATTCTTCAAAAACGACCCATGGCATTAATATTTCGCCTCTTATTTCGAACAACTCAGGATAGTCTCCGTGCAATACAAGGGGAATTGTGCGGATTGTCTTAACATTATCTGTCACGTCATCGCCTTTTTCGCCATCCCCACGGGTTACGGCGCGTATTAGTTTTCCGTTCTCATAGGTCAGCGAGATTGAAGTACCATCATATTTCAGTTCGGCGCAAATTTCAAAATCCTCATTCAGTGCCTTTTGTACGCGATCATAGAAGTCTGATACCTCACCTTCAGAGTAGGTATTGCCTAATGAAAGCATCGGATATTTGTGCGCCACTTGCGTGAAATTCTTGTTCAAATCACTTCCTACACGCATTGTTGGCGAATTATCATCTTGATATTCAGGGTGCTCTCGCTCTAAGTCCTGCAATTCCCGCATCATATCGTCAAACTCCTTGTCAGAGATTTCCGGAGTGTTCAATACGTAATAATTATAGTTATGCCGATGTAGTTCGGCACGGAGCTGATCTATCTTTTCTTTTGTAGTCATAGCTATTTCAGATTGTTTGAACGCAAAAATACAGGTTTCTCCTCTAATATTTGTACTTTTGCAGAAAATTAAAATTAATATGCGCATTGATATTATAACAGTTTTACCGGAGATGATTGAAGGCTTTTTCAATTGCTCCATTATGAAACGTGCTCAAAATAAAGGGCTTGCAGAAATACATATTCATAATCTGCGTGATTATACTGAAGATAAATATCGTCGGGTGGATGATTATCCTTTTGGTGGTTTTGCCGGAATGGTGATGAAAATAGAGCCGATAGAACGCTGCATCAACGCTCTGAAAGCAGAACGGGACTATGATGAAGTTATTTTCACCACCCCTGACGGCGAGCAATTCAATCAGCCGATGGCGAATACGCTTTCTCTTACCCGGAATCTTATTATCCTCTGCGGACACTTCAAAGGAATCGATTATCGTATTCGCGAGCATCTTATTACTAAAGAAATCAGTATTGGAGACTACGTGCTGACCGGTGGAGAACTGGCGGCGGCAGTGATGGCGGATGCTATTGTCCGCATTATCCCCGGTGTGATCTCTGATGAACAATCGGCCTTGTCCGATTCATTCCAGGACAATCTGCTGGCAGCTCCGGTCTATACACGGCCTGCCGACTATAATGGTTGGAAAGTTCCGGAAATTTTATTGTCCGGTCATGAGGCAAAGATTAAGGAATGGGAGTTGCAGCAGTCTTTGGAACGGACGCGTAGACTTCGTCCGGATTTACTTGGCGATGAATAAGACAGTTGTATAAAAACAGAAAAAGGACATTCGAAAAGAATGTCCTTTTTTATGTAAAATGAATGCGAACGGTATTCTCTTGTTATTAGTTATACCTCAAGCGCACCAATAATTTCTTTCACAGATTTATATCCGTGTCTATTGAGATAGTCATTAATACCTTCCGCAACTTTAATGGTAACTGTAGGATCAATGAAATTTGCCGTACCGATTTGGATGGCTGAAGCTCCGGCAAGCATAAATTCCACAGCATCTTTCCAGTTCATGATACCTCCTAAACCTATGACTGGAATTTTTACCGCCTTAGCGACTTGCCATACCATACGGAGAGCAATCGGTTTAACAGCTGCCCCCGACATACCACCTGTTATGGTAGATAGCACCGGACGCTTGCGCTCCGCATCAATAGCCATTCCCAGCAGTGTATTAATTAATGATACGCTATCTGCACCGCCATTTTCTGCTGCGCGAGCAATTTCCGTTATGTCCGTAACGTTAGGAGACAGCTTTACGATAAGTGTCTTTTTGTAAACAGCGCGCACGGCTTTCACTACTTCTTCGGCACCTTTTGCCGTGACACCAAAAGCCATTCCGCCTTGCTTCACATTGGGGCAAGAGATATTCAATTCTATGGCAGGAATTTTGTCAAGTGCATTGATGGCTTCTGCTGTTTTCACATAATCTTCTATCGCAGACCCCGAAACATTTACAATCATATTGGTTTCAATGTCTTTGATGCGCGGATAGATATGTTCAACAAAGTAATCTACACCCTTATTTTGCAGTCCCACAGCGTTTAACATGCCTGCCGGCGTTTCTGCCATACGCGGATACGGATTACCTTCACGTTTGTGAAGAGTAGTTCCCTTTACAATTATACCACCTATTCGCGCAATATCAATGAAATCGGCAAACTCTTCACCATATCCAAATGTACCGGAAGCTGTCATTACCGGATTCTTCATTTGTAATTCGCCTATGTTTACATTTAAATCTGCCATAATAGTTTGTTTATATTAAAAACCGGACCTTCTTTACATACACACAAATGTCCTTCCGTTGTGTTTTCCACACAACAAAGGCAGGCACCTATACCACATGCCATCGTATTTTCCAATGATACTTCGCAGGCTATCTCTTTACTTTTGGCATATTTGGCAACAGCCATCATCATAGGCTTGGGACCACAAGTGTAGATTTGTTCGAACTGCACCTTGTTTAATATGGAATGTTGCGTTACGTATCCTTTTTCTCCATGACTGCCGTCCTCGGTAGTTGTATATACATCACCATAAGCTGCAAATTGCTCTAATTGCAGCAAATCCTTATCGCTTCTTGCTCCCAGAAGGAATGTAGGTCTGCTACCATTCTTAGCCAATTGCTCGCCTAAGTAGAGCATAGGAGCTGTACCGACACCTCCGCCTACTAATAAGAGCTTATCGGAGGGCTTTTCAGGCATTGTGAAGCTATTTCCCAAGGGAAGCATTACGTTGATCGTCTCTCCGGCTTTTGCTTCGCCTAATCGCCTGGTTCCATCACCAATCAACTGGATAAGGAACCAAACTTCATTGCGTTGTCTGTCCACATAATTAATGGAAATAGGGCGGCGCAGGAAAGTAGTCGGAGAACCATCCACGCGAATTTCCGCAAATTGCCCCGGAAGCATTTCCGGAAGCGGAGACGGAGCCGTCAGTTTCAACAGCACATAGTTGGTGTGCAGTCGGACGTTCTCAGTCACAGTTAAATCTAAAATATATTTTTTCATATCCTATATAAAGAGGTGAATTTTGTCTTCAGCGTACAAAGATACGGGAAATTGTGCAGAATGTCGTTTTTACCTCTTATTTTTCGGGTTTGAATGTTTCGTATGTATTATCATCGAAGAAAATTCTTATTTCGGTAATTTTTCTAAGAGGTCTTTCTTTGTATATAATCTCCTGTTTTACAATCTCTTTAGGTGCATTGAACGGTGTTTCTGATGCGATTTCCTTGCGATTTTCTGCATGACCCGTAACTTCGGACGGATTTACGGCATTCTCAGCGAATAATGGATAGTCAAATCCGCTTTCGATAGAAGAATCGGGCGTATTACTCATTTCGCCTTCTCCGGTTAGTAACCATTCAAGGTTGATGTCATTATACCTTTGATGCAAACGAAGAATAACTTCCGTACTTGGATACTTATTGCGGGGGCCTAAGATATGTGAGATAGTAGCTTGAGCTACTCCAATACTTTCGGCGAATGCACCTGCGGTTAATCTTTCCCGCTCCATGATCATTTTGAACCTATCTTTTATGCTCATACTGTTACGATATAGGTGTAAGTTTACAATTGTATTTACCTTCTTTAGATTTACAAAAGTAAAAAAAGGAAGTTACAAAAGCAAATTAATATTGTGAATTCTGTGATATTACAATATTGATTGCAGTATTTCATTTGTTATTCATACAATTGTAAATCCCCTATTTCTCCCACATTATAAGCTCTTATTTACACTTTAATAAAACACTATATATTTTTGATTATTAGTACTATATGTTTGTGATTACACCTCATTTCTCATCTGTTTACAATTGTTTTTATATCTAATTCTGGATATTTTAATCATTAGATGATATAATCACTATAATAATACTGGTAATCAGTTATTTATATGGAGTGCTATATCTCGTTAACCCCTACCCTATTAATCTTGTTATTTATTTATTACTTTATTAAAATCACATCTATTACAATTGTGTATTGCAAATATGTATTACGAATGTTATTGATAAAAGTGTAATTAGTATTATTGTAATATTGATGGTATTACAATCTTAATATTCCATAGTTAAGAAAGCAACTATTCTTAGTTATATTATGATTCTATACTGATGGGAATCTGATTATTATTGGAAAGAATTTGTTACACTGAAATTAAAAAAGCTCAATTACCCCTTTCTATAACTTTCATAATTGGAAATCCTTGCTTTCTTTCCGTATAAATGCCTATGGATTTGGAAATTTTGAATTCTCAGAAGGCTATTTTCTATCTATTTTATTGTTTTACAGTTGATTATCCCTTGTTTTTTAGTTTGAGTTTTACTCTGTTATAGAAAAATAATCCCATTCTTATCGAAGAATATCATAATGATAGTGAAAATGGTATTTTCTTCTCTATAATTACAGGATATGCTAATAATCAAAATTTTCCAAAATGCTTCATGGAAGGCTATATTCTACTTGGTCTTTTGATTACCTTCTATAATCTTATTCTCTTCCCTTTAAGAATAAGTCTGTCATTTTCCTATAAAATTTACTTGGATTAAAATGAAGATTGATAATGTATTCTTTGAAAACAGATGGTCTGTTGGTAGTTGATAGATGGTCTGTTTAGCCCAAATAGACCATCTGTTTTAGAGAAGTTGTACTGGTTTTGTTGTAGAAATTAATGCAGGATTTTGAATACTAACTCACGGAGAATATCCCCATCGCTCAAAGAAGGATTACCTACTCCTTTGGATTTTGCATCAGCATATCGTATCTCGCCAATAATCTGCATCGTCTTTACTCCATTGTATCGACGCATGGCGGCGAGATAATCTTTCGCCTGCCAAGGTGTTCTTAATCCCAGCATATTGGCTATGCCTTGCTCTGACTTTTCCGGGGCATAATACGCCAACATTAAGTTTGAGAAGAATCCGAAAAGTAAAGATAAAGTCATTTGAATTGGATTTGTTTTCGGATTTTCCTCAAAATATTTTATTATTTTATTAGCCTTCAGGACATCTTTTTCGACGATAGCACTGCGTAGTTCAAAGTTATTATAGTCCTTGCTGATACCGATATTCTTCTCTATTTGCTCGGGAGTGATGCGTGTATGACCTTTTGGAAGTGTGATAATCAGTTTTTCCAGCTCTCCGGTGAGGCGGCTGAGGTCGGCTCCGACAAAGTCTGCCAGCATGGCAGTGGCTTTAGGTTCCATGTCGACGCCTTTGCGCTTCATGTAAGAGGTGATGAATGCCGGCAGTTGGGCATCCTTCACCTTTTTAGATTCAAACAGGACACCGGTCTTTTCGATTTCGGCAGCGAGCTTCTTTCTCCGATCTAGTACGCCATGTTTGTGGCATATTACCAATATGGTGGAAAGCAAAGGCTTTTGGAGGTAGTAAGAGAGCTCTTCCATATTGCGGATATTTTGCGCTTCCTTCACTACTACCACCTGGTGTTCGGACATCATCGGATAACGCTTGGCGGCGTTGATGACGGTGGCTATATCCACGTCTGCACCGTAAACAACGGTCAGGTTGAATTCCTTTTCCGTTTCGGTCAGGATGTTGTCTGTAATATAGTCGGCAATGAGATCGATGTAATAAGGTTCCTCGCCCATGAGATAATACACAGGGCGGTATTGCTTCGCTCTCAGTTCCTTTAAAATGTCGTCACACGTGATTTCCTGCTTTGCCATATCTTATTTACCAGTCGAATTTCAGATGTTTTACGGTTTTCTTCTCATCAATAATCATACGCAGGGAAGCAATGCCTATTTCAACATGTTCCGTCACGTAGTTTTGAGTAACCATATTGTCGCTTTTATCGGTTTTCACTCCTTCGGGTATCATAGGTTGGTCGGAAACCAAGAGAATGGCACCAGTAGGGATGTGGTTGGCAAAACCGCAACTGAACAAGGTTGCAGTTTCCATATCGACGGCCATAGCGCGGGTTTTCTTCAGATATTCCTTAAACTCTTCGTCATGTTCCCAAATGCGACGGTTGGTGGTGTACACAGTACCTGTCCAGTAGTCGCGGGCATGGTCGCGGATGGACGAAGAAACAGCACGCTGCAACATAAATGCCGGTAGTGCCGGTACTTCGGGCGGGAAGTAGTCGTTAGAGGTTCCCTCACCGCGGATGGCGGCAATAGGAAGGATAAGATCCCCTATCCGGTTTTTTTTGTCGATGCCACCGCACTTGCCCAAAAACAGGCAGGCTTTAGGCTGAATGGCACTTAGCAAATCCATGATAATGGCAGCGTTAGGGCTTCCCATCCCAAAGTTGATGATGGTCATACCCTCTGCCGAAGCAGACGTCATATTAGCGTCCTTGCCAAGAACGGGCACATTGAATTTCTCTGCGAAAATATCTACATACTTGTTGAAGTTAGTCAGCAGAATATACTCTCCAAAGTCCTCAAGTCTACGTTTTGTGTAGCGGGGCAACCAGTTGGCTACGATTTCTTGCTTTGTTTTCATAAGATTTCATTAAATTTGTTCCCAAATACTTTAGGGAGCGATTATTTAACTCACAAAAGTACAATAAAAAAGTAGAATCATGAAATTAAAACAGGATGAAACAACATTTATTACTATTGCTATTTTGTTTGTTAAGTAGTGTTGCGTGGACACAGGAACAAGCACAGCCGCAGAATAATGATAGTCTTCGTTGGGAAGTTGCTGCCAAGGAATTGCAAGCGGGACATTATGAGAAAGCGTGCAGTCTTTATATGGATGTAAACAGCCATACGATAGCTACTTATCAGGACATCAATTCCCGCAAAGTCGAAGATTTGCGAAATAAATACTCCATAGACGAAGTACAGTTGCAGAGAAATCTTCAGCAGAGCCGTTTGCTGCGTCTGATGTGGATTGCCGGAATCGTTCTTGTAACCGTATTTATAGGCTGCGTTTTCCATATAAGGAAACAGAACAGGCTTTTGGCGCGTTCGCGTGAAGAAATGAACCGTGCGAAGGCTTTGGCTGAAGAGTCCATTCGGAACAAAAGCCTGTTCCTGTCCAATATGAGCCATGAAATTAAAACACCGTTGAATGCTCTTTCCGGGTTTGCGGAAGTGCTGACGATGCCCGGTATTGATGAAGGGACGCGTGAGCAGTGCAATGATATTATCCAGTTAAATTCGGAATTACTGTTGAAGTTGATTAATGATGTGATAGATATTTCATGCCTGGATGTGGCGAATATGAAGTTTTGCATTAAAAGTTGTGATGTCGTGGCTCTTGGCCGGAATGTAGTGAAGACCTTGAGCGCCATCAAACAGACCGATGCTGAAATGGTGTTTGAGACTGGACTGACTTCATTGGAGCTGGCGACCGATGCGGAACGTCTGCAACAGTTATTGATTAATCTGCTGGTGAATGCCACCAAATTCACGAAGGAAGGCAGTATCACATTGAAACTGGAACAGACAGAAGATGGTAAGGCGCAGTTTTCGGTGACTGATACCGGTTGCGGCATTCCTTTGGAAAAACAGGCACATATCTTCGGACGTTTTGAAAAGCTGGATGAAAAAGCACAGGGAACAGGGCTTGGCTTGTCTATCTGCCAGTTGATAATCAAACGTTTGAATGGAGATATTTGGGTAGATTCAAGCTATACCAAAGGTTCCCGGTTTGTATTTGTACACCCCATAACACAGGAGGCGCGGTCATGAAAACGATAGGACTTATCATACTTTGCCTGCTGATACCGGTGTTGATGTTAAAAGCGGAAGATACGCTGTCCGCTCAGGAAAAGCTGAAACCGGAACAACTCCTCTCCGTCCGGGATAGACAGTTGTGTGACAGTATTTTCTTTATCTATCATTCCATGTCGGGAGATACCGCAAGACGCGTGAAATTCATGCGTGATATGTTGCAGAAGAATATTGGTGAGAAATGGTCGGTAGAGTTGCTCGATTCGGCCTTGGTTTTGACTGGTGACAGTCAGTACAGAGAAGAGGAAGTCAGCATTCGTTATGATTACTACCGTCATTATAAGTACCAGGCCGATACGGCACAGATGAACAAAGCATTCAAGACCTTGCGAACTGTCAGCCGGAAATATAAGATTTATGATCTTTATTTCACGGCGTGGGGAGATATTCTCCAATTCAGCACGGTGCGTGGGGATACGGAATATGTTCTTCTGGAAGCAGAACGTATGAAAGAAGAGGCCCGGAAACTGAATAATGTAACGGGTGTCTACTGTTCTATGCTGACTACTGCCAGAGCCTTGAGAGCCTCTAAACAAGAGGATGAAGCAGTTAAGAGATACCGGGAAGCGTTGGAAATCCCCTACCTGCCTGAAGTGGATAAGGCAACGGTCTATAACGAAGTAGCCACCATTTACCAGCTAAGAGGAGAATATGACAAGATGCTTTCCGAGCTGAATATGGAGCGTAGCATGATGGAACAAGTATTGAAAGAGTCGCCTGAAAAGGCGGATAGTTACAGAGACAAAATGCTGGATATGGAGCTGTCGTACTGTGCCGCCTATCTGGATAATGCCGATCTTGACAACTTGTTGAAGCATCTGCAACAAGCCCGGAAGTATTATTCGTCCAATACATTGTTCTCTTATAAGATAAAATATCGCATCATGTGGGGTGGATATTACTGTCTGAATGGAGATTGGGACAAGAGCTTCAACGAATATGATGCTGCCTTGGCCTCATTCGACGGTACGCAGCCATTGTATAAAATGACGGTTTACATCATCAAAGGAAGCGCTCTCCAAATTGCAGGACGTTATAAGGAAGCAGCTGAGAATTACCGTCGCGGGGCAATCGAAATGGACTCCCTGAATCAAGATGTGCTGCGTCTGCACGAAGAAGCACACCAGGCTAACTACATCATCCGCCAGGCTTTGCTGGAGCAGGCAGCAGCAGAGAGACATTATAATCTGCTGTTGGTGGGGTTGATTGTGCTGGTGATAATCCTTTTGGTGGCATTGTTGGTTCGCGCGCTGCACGTAAACCGGGTGCTGCTTAATTCGGAGCAAGAGACGCGTGAGGCATTGGAGACAGTGGAAGCTGCTAATAAAATGAAAGAGGTTTTCTTGCGCAATATCACCTATCAGATACGCGAACCGCTGAATATGGTGGTCGGTTTCTCCGAGGTGCTTTCTACCGAGAAGGGACTGTCGCAGGAGCAGATGCAGGAATATGCGTCTTTAGTGAAAAAGAGGGCCGGACAGTTATCTCAACTGATATTTGACGTGCTGGACCTCTCCCGCCTTGAATCCGGTATGATGAAATTTAGTGTTGCGGAGTGCGATGTAGTGCAGTTATGCCGCGATGCCAAAATGATGGTGGAGATGCAGGAAGGGAATGCGGTGCACTTACAGTTCAATACAGAACTGGAAGCACTAATGATACAAGCGGATAGCGGACGTTTTATGAAGTTGCTGTCATCTGTGCTTTCCGCTCCTGAGGGGTATCAGGGAATAGCCTGGGTGGATTATACTTTAATCCGTGAAGGTGAAGCCATGAAACTTGTCGTACATGGCAGCCCGTTGCTGAAAGTAACGGAAGAAGAACAACTCTGTCATCAGATACAGCACGATATCAACCGGCTTTATTTGGAAACTTTCAAGGGAAGTTATCAGATCGGGACGGAGAAAGAGAAAAAAACGATTGTAATCACTTATCCTATATAATTATGTTGTCATTAAATTTACCTGTATTCGATGCCAAGGTGGTGAACAGAGAAGGGAAGCCTGTCATTTTCGATGTGATACGGCGCCGTTATGTGGCGCTTACGCCTGAAGAATGGGTACGCCAGCATTTTGTACATTTCCTCTTGAATCATAAAGGATACCCGCAGGCATTGATGGCAAATGAAGTGCAGGTGCAGCTGAATGGTACTAAAAAACGCTGTGACACTGTGCTTTACCGTCGTGACCTGACTGCGCGGATGATTGTGGAGTACAAAGCTCCGGATATAGAAATCACCCAGGCGGTATTCAATCAGATTACGCGCTACAATATGGTGTTGAAAGTAGATTATCTGGTTGTGAGCAATGGGCTTCAACATTATTGCTGTCGCATGGATTACGAAAAAAACAGTTATACTTTCCTACCCGATATACCTGATTATCAATCACTATAAGGTTAACGTTGTCATGACTGAAAAATGGCTACACCCTTTGCCCGGTATGGTGTAGCCATGTACCCAAAAGGGTGTAGCCATCCGGGGTAAAAGGTGTAGCCATTCTGAATTACTCTTTTTTCTTAGTGAACCGCTCCTGTAACTTCTGCATCAATTCATAGAAGTTCGGGATGTAGACCGTGGCAAGCAACGTATTCAGTGCCATACCGAACACTACTGCGGCTCCCAAAGCAATACGGCTCTCCGCTCCCGCTCCTGTGGCAAAAAGCAACGGCATCACACCGAGCACAAACGCCAGTGACGTCATCAGGATAGGCCGCAAACGGATATGCCCGGCCTGGAATGCTGCATCACGGATGGAATTTCCCTCTGCACGGAAGTCGCGGGCAAACTCTACAATCAGAATACCATTCTTGGCGGACAGTGCCACGAGCAAGATAATGCCGATTTGTGTGTAGATGCTGACCGGTGTGCCCATCACAAGACAGCCAATCATGGCTCCCAGCAGCGCCACCGGCAATCCCATGACCGCAGATACCGGGCTCGTCCAACTCTCATATTGTGCAGCCAATACCAGGAATGCAACCAGCAAGGCCATCACCAGTACAGTGCTGGTGGTTGTTCCCGCCTGCGTTTCCTGATAGGCAACCGAAGTCCATTCGTAACCGAACTCATCACCCAGTTGTTCCCGGAAGAGTTCCTCCATTTGCTGAATCGCCTCTCCCGAACTGCTTCCCGGCATCACGTTGCAGGTAACGGATGCGGTGGAGTACATATTATATCGGTTAATCTGATCCATACCCAGTTGCTCTTCCACCTTGGTGAAAGCTGAGAAGGGCACCATCTCTCCTGTCGCATTCGGTACGCTCAGTTTCAACACATCGTCAATAACCCGCTGTGCATGGTCCCGCGCGCCGAGTTTCACTTGGTAGATACGTCCGAATTCCACGAAATCATTCACGTAGGCAGCCCCCATATAGTACCCCAATGAGGTGAAAACACTGTTCAACGGGATGCCCATCAACTGTACCTTGTCACGGTCGATATTCAGAAAATACTGCGGCACATTGGCTTGGTATTGACTGCTGACACTGGCTAATGCGGGTTTCGTGTGATAGGTTTCCATCAGTGTCTCTACGGCGCGCTGCATTTCCGTCGCACCCAGATTCTTTCTGTCCTCCAGTTGCAACTGCAATCCGCCTGTGGCACCCAGTCCGGGGATGGCCGGAGGAACCATGGCGAACACTTCTGCCTCCTGTATGCCGTATGCCTGTGCATTGAAACGGTTGACGACAGCCTGTGCGGTGTGTTCCTTGCCTTTGCGTTCATCCCAGTTTTTCAGAATCACGAAATAGGTTCCGGAGTTGCTTTGTTCCCCTCCGCCCATTACGGAGAAGCCGGATATGCCGATGTAGTTTTTCACTTCGGGATAGCTGTTGAGGATTTCGTTGATTTCCCGTCCTACGGTTTCCGTCCGTTCCAGACTTGATGCAGGCGGCAACTGCACTACAGCGAGGAAATATCCGTCATCTTCTTCGGGAATGAACGTACTGGGCCATTTGATGAACAGGATGACTGCGAGAGCCGTAAACACTGCATAAGAGACAAGAGCGGCGCCCGGACGTCGGAGCAACCAGCCTACAGTCCTGTCATATACCCCTTGTGTCTTATCGTACACAAAGTTGAATCCCCGGAAGAGTGGCGATTTGGCGGGTTTGGTGGGTTGCAATATCAGAGCGCATAGTGCCGGAGTCAGTGTCAACGAGTTTATGCCACTCAATACGGTACTGGCGGCAATGGTCAGTGCAAATTGCTTGTAAAGCTGCCCTGAGATGCCGCTGATGAGCATTGTGGGGATAAATACGGCAAGCAATACCAGCACCACACCCACAATCGGGCCGGTAATCTCTCCCATCGCCTTGGTGACAGCTTCGCGGGCACTGTATTGTCCGGTGTCGAGCAATCGGCTCGAATTTTCCACCACCACAATGGCATCGTCCACCACAATTGCTACGGCAAGTATCAGTCCGAAAAGTGTCAGTGTATTGATGGAGAAGCCGAACAACGCCATCACGGCCAGCGTACCGATAAGCGATACCGGAATCGTGATACAGGGAATGATGACTGCCCGCCAGTTTTGCAGGAAGAGGAAAATGACAAGTACCACGAGTAAGGTCGTTTCCAGGAAAGTTACCAGCACTTCGTCCACCGAAGCATGAATGACGTCTGTCGTATCTAGCGTCACACTATAATTTATGCCTTGAGGAAACGATTGCGACAATTCTTGCATCTTGGCACGTACACCTTTGGAAACGTCCAACGAGTTGGAACCGGGCTGCTGATAGATGGCGATGGCGGCAGTCGGCTGTCCGTTCAGACGCGAAACGACGTTGTAGGATGCCGAGCCGAGGTCGATGTGCGCCACGTCTCTCAAGCGAAGCACCCGTCCACCCGTTTCGGTACGCAGAATGATATTGCCGAACTCTTCGGGAGAAGAAAGCCGCCCTTTCACCGTAAGAGTGTATTGGTAGGCGGGCGAACCGCTGTTGCCCGAGGTTCCGCTTGCCGGTAGAGGTTGCCCGATGGTTCCGGCGCTGACTTCCACATTTTGCGCTTGTATGGCTTGGTATACATCGGATGCGGAAAGGTTGCGGATGCGTAGTGCTGCCGGATCCAGCCAGATGCGCATGGAGTAGTCGCCCGCTCCCATTATATTGACGGCACCCACACCGGGCACGCGCGTCAACTGGTCGGCCAGGTTCAGCGTGGCATAATTGCTGAGATAAAGTCCATCGTATTCCTTATTATCTGACGTCATTGTGAGGAACATGACAATGTTTGAAGACTGTTTCTGTACTGTCACTCCCTGCACTACAACCGGTGTCGGCAGGGAAGCCTGTGCCACACTGACGCGGTTCTGCACCTGCACGGTCGCCATGTCGATATCTGTTCCGACCGCAAAGGTGATGGTCAGCGAGTAAGCGCCGGATGAAGAAGAATTGGATGACATATAAAGCATGCCGTCCACACCGTTTACTTGTTGTTCGATGGGAATACCTACGGTTTGCGCCACTGTCTGGGCATTGGCTCCCGGATATACGGCGCTGACCTGTACGGTTGGCGGAGTGATTTCCGGATACTGCGCGATAGGCAGTATGCCTAGGGTGACCAATCCTGCCACTACAATCAGTAGCGCCAACACAGTAGCAAAGATGGGGCGGTTTATGAAGAATTTTGAAAACATGAGTGTTAGGGTTTAATTATTAATTCTAAATTATTTGCCGGTGGGTTTTACTCTCATCCCATCCCGCACTTTCATCAGTGCTTTGGTCACGTAGTGTTCCTTCGGAGAGAGTCCGCCGGTCACTTGCCGGAGGGTGTCGTCTATCAGTTGTCCCACTTCGATATGGCGGTAACGCACCATATCGGAATCATTCACTATGTACACGTATTTTCCTAATTGGTCGGTACCGATGGAGGCTTCCGGAACGAGTACCGCCTGGCGTTCTTTGCCGTATGGCAGGGTGATGCTGACATAAAGTCCGCTTTTCAATAATCCTTTCGGGTTGTCCAGTCGGGCACGCAGGCTCAACGTTCCGGTGTTCAGGTCTACGTTTGGCGCAAAGTAGTCTAATGTGGCAGGATAAGGCTGCATGCTGTTCTCGCCCAGGTTGACGGTGACTTGTCTCGGCAGCGTATCCTTTTGTTGGGCTGTTCCTTGTTGCATCAGCATGGCAAGCCATTGGTTGTCAGCGATGTTGAAGTAAGTATACAACAGGTCATCCTTATAAATCGTGGCAAGCGTGACAGGCTGTACACTGCCACCCACATAACTGCCCACATCCACCTGGTTACGGCTGACAGTCCCGTCGAACGGTGCACGCACGGTGCAATATCCCAGATTGGTACGGGCGGTATTCAGTGCTGCTTCCGCATTGCTTACTGCCGCTTGTGAGGTCGCAACATTAGACTTGGATTGTAGCACTTGTATCTGGCTTACAGCATCACTCTTGACGGCTTCCAGCATACGCGAGTAGTTATTTTGAGCATATTCCAGATTAGCCCGGGCGGTATTCAGTTCAGCTTCCGCCTGTTCTACATTGTCCCGGTAGATAGTTGGTTCGATGATGAATAATACCTGTCCTTTCCTTACCCTGCTTCCGGGAGCATAGGCGACGGTTTGCAGAGTTCCGTTAACCCGTGCCACCAGGTCAACGGTTTTCTCAGAACTGAGATAACCCGGATATTCTTTAGTCAGCGTGATATCTTTCACCACAGGAAGGGCGACGCTTATCTCCGGAACGGGCATCGCGGTGCGTGCCGTCTCTTTTCTCTCCCCGCACCCCGCCAATAGCGGAATGAGCGCAAGGGTGATGTACATTCTATTTCTCATATATGGTTATGGTTTAAGTATTTATCTAAGTTGTGATGAGATACGTATGTCATGGGTAGTGAGATACGTATCTCATTCCCGGCCTCTTTATTTCTCTGTATATCCTCCTCCCAGTGCCTGGTATAATGATACCAGATATAGCAGCGAGTTCCCTTCAGCCTGCACCAGTTGGTTTTCGTAGGTCAACAGTGAACGTAGCGCATCAAGCACATTCTGAAAGGGGCTAAGTCCTTGTTTATAAAGCTCAAGGGAGAGTTTTAACGTCTCCTGTCCCTGGTTTCTCACTTCACGGAGGGCGACAATTTGTTTGATGGAATTCCGGTAATTGTTCATCGCATTGTCCGTCTCCTGTACGGCGGTGAGCACTGTCTCGTTGAAGCTATGTACCGCCTCGTCCAGTTGTGCGCGTGCCTGCTTGGTGGCGTTCACCAACTTTGTCCCGCTGAACAAGGTCCAACTGATGGTAGGGGCTATCTCAAACGTCATGCTTTTCCGTCTGGTCAGGTCCTTCAAGTCACGGGAGGCATATCCCACAGACCCTTTCAAGAATACCTGCGGCAACCAATCGCTTTTGCTTGCGCCCAGCAGTGCAGCCTGTGCATTAACCTGTCTCTCTGCCTGGCGGACATCCGGGCGGCGAAGCAATAAATCAGCCGGTAGCCCTACTCCAACGGGTTCCATGTAGTCGGGTAACTTTCCGGTCTTCTCCAGCATCGGGCGTAGTTCCTGGGGGTAGGTTCCTAATAATATCGCCAGCGAATTGATGTATTGGCTGATTCCCGATTCCAGTTGTGGAATGGATGCTTTCGTGCTGTAATACACGGATTTGGCTTGTGCTACATCCAGTTTTGATACAAGCCCTGTGTTGTATCGTACTTCGGTGATGTTGAGCACTTCCTCTTGTGTCCGGCAGTTGTGGGTCACTACCTGCAACTCTTGTTGTAGTTCTCGCAGGTTGATGTAGGCAGAGGCGATTTGTGTACAAAGGGATATCTGCACGGAGATGTATTCTTCACGGCTGGCACGGAAGGTTTCACGTTGAGCTTTCACTCGTTGGCGGATGCTTCCGAATATGTCCAGCTCCCAGCTGGCATTTAGCGAAGCGTCATAATAATGGGTGATGGACTGTGACAATTCACTGGTATTGCCACTGCTTTGCTGCCGGAGCCATCCGGCATTCAGACTGATAGAAGGGAAAAAGTTGCTGTGTTCTATTCGCAGACTGGCACGTGCCTGTTCCATGCGGTCTATGGCGGCCAGTACGGAATAGTTTTCTCCAGAAGCCACGCTGATAAGCGAGTCCAGCATTGGGTCGTTGAATGCTTTCCACCACTGGTCGTCTACGGGTAATATCTGTCCGCTGAACAAATCAGTATCTGCGGAAGCCGCAGTGGAAGAAGGAATTGCCGTACTTCCCCAACTTCGGGGTAGCGGCTTTTCCAGGTAACGGTCGCCATTCTGCGCTGTGGCGGCAGAACATAGGCATAATAAGAGCAGTGTACTGCCCCAAGCTTTAATCTTCATAGGTTTAGGTCATTTTTGTGATATTAGGTATCATAACAACTTAAGCCTTCATTTGTTTATCGAAGAGTAGGCTGGTGGTGTGGCTACTTGCTACTAACCACTTATCGCGCTTCGCGCGATATGTAATAGAAAACACAAAAAGCCCCTACAAGCTGAAACTTGCAGGGGCAGATATTTCTTTTCCGGACAATCTTACGGATTACTCCGCAGTCTTTCTTCTTCTGGTCGGCTTTTCCTTTACTTCCTCCTTGTGTTCGAGGGTTACACCTGCCAACTCCGGGTCAATCATGATACGTCCGCAGTATTCGCAAACAATGATTTTCTTACGGGAACGGATATCCAACTGTCTCTGAGGCGGGATTTTGTTGAAGCAACCACCACAGGCATCACGCTGTACGTATACGATACCAAGTCCGTTGCGAGAGTTCTTACGGATACGCTTGAAAGACTGGAGTAGACGCGGTTCAATCTTTGTTTCAAGATCTTTGGCCTTGTCTCTCAGCTTTTCTTCTTCCTGTTTTGTTTCGGAGATGATTTCGTCCAGTTCGTTCTTCTTGACGTCCAAGTCTTTTTGTCTTTCGTCCAGGGCAGCTGTGCTCTTTTCTGCTTCTGCTGATTTCTCTTGTTCCTGTACGGCAAACTCTTTGATTCTCTTTTCACAAAGTTCCATTTCCAGAGTCTGGAATTCGATTTCTTTGCTCAGGAAGTCGTACTCGCGGTTGTTGCGTACATTCTCCTGCTGTTCCTTATATTTTGCAATAGAAGCTTTGGAGGTTTCGATTTCCACTCTCTTGGTAGCGATGGCGGATTTCAGTTCGGCTACTTCTGCCTTAATTCTGTCGATACGTGTGCTCAGACCAGCGATTTCGTCTTCCAAGTCCTGTACTTCCAGCGGAAGTTCACCTCTCAAAGTCTTGATTTCATCAATCTTGGACAACATGGTCTGCAACTGGAACAGTGCTTTCAATTTCTGTTCCACGGTCAATTCCTGTGGGTCTTTTTTTGCTTCTTTAGCCATTTTACTTATAAATATTTTATGGGGTTGGTGTTTGCTTTGCACTGTTGCAGGGCAAGGCTTGGAAACAACTCCCGGATTATTGTATAGAATATCTCTTTCGTATATTGTTCACTTTCATAGTGTCCTATCTCTGCCAGCAGGATGTCCGTATCATGGCCGAAGTAGTCGTGATACTTGATTTCCCCGGTGATGAACACGTCTGCACCGTTACGTATGGCAAGCGGCATCAGGAATGCTCCGGCTCCTCCACACAGGGCTACGGTCTGTATTTCGCGTCCATTCAGCTTGTTATGCTTCAGGCAGCCCACTTCAAAGGTCTTCTTGATGCGTTTCAGGAATTCCAGTTCCGTTTCCGGTACTTTCAGTTCACCGATAACTCCCGATCCTGCCTGTGCCCAACTGTTCTGAAGGGGATACAAATCGAATGCGGGTTCCTCGTATGGGTGGGCGTTCAACAGAGCCTTGATAGCTTCTCCTTTTTTGTAGGCAGGCAGCACGGTTTCTATGCGCACTTCCCTTTCCGTATGCAGCTCTCCTATGTTTCCACAGAACGGATGGCTACCCTCCCGGGCACGGAAGGTTCCCTCTCCTTCTATATTATAGCTGCACGTATCGTAATTTCCTATGCAACCGCATCCGGCCGTAAACAGGGCTTTCCGTACATCTTCCGCTTGTTCCACCGGAACAAAGGTCACCAGCTTCAGTAGAGCGTTTTCCTTGGGTTCCAGCACACGCACGTTACTCAATCCTATTTTCTCGGCAATCTTGAAGTTTACTCCACCCGGTGCATTGTCCAGATTGGTGTGTGCGGAATAAATCACGATGTCGTTCTTTATTGCTTTCATGATACAACGCTCCACATAGTCCCTGCCTGTGATGGATTTATATCCTTTAAATATCAACGGATGGTGGGATATGACGAGATTGTACCCTAACGCTATCGCTTCGTCCAGCACGTTTTCAGTAACGTCAAGACACAACAAAGCCCCTGTTGCTTCCGCTTCTGTCAATCCGATTTGCAGGCCGGCATTATCAAATCCGTCTTGCAATGGCAGAGGCGCGAACCGTTCAAGGGCGCTTACTATTTCCTTAATTTTCATTATGTAACAGAAAATTTCGCTGCAAATATAGTAAAAATACACTGAATATCTGACCGTTTTACTATTTTTTAGTATATTTGTTCTGATAATTGTAAAACTTAGTACGATGAAAGCATTGCTTTTCTTGTTTTCTGCACTAATGTGCGTCTTGTTTTCATGTCAGCCTTCACCTAAAGTCCAGAATGAAGGTGATAGTGATGCACAAGAGGTATTTGTGGATACCACTCCGAAAGCGACGGCTATATTCTGGGTGGACAAGAATAAGAAGCTGCCTGGTTATATGTCCGGCAAACCGGTTCCTATACGCACCTTGAAGGCACAAGTTGAAATAGATACGGTGGGATGTATCGAAGTGCTTTCCTATGTGAAGCCACAGACAGAATCGGTAAAAAAGCATATCAACCGTTGTCTTGAAACGTTTCGGGTAAAGAAAGTGCTGATGGATAGCGCTTATATCAATCCAGGTATACAGTATGTGCAGATTCGCTATACTCCCTCTAAAATAAAAGATTAACGGTTTTTCTTCTTTTCTTTCTTCTCAACCATAACCTCCAGCAACTTCCCGTTGGCATCGAACGACTTGCGGGAAGCCAGTGAAATGGTAATCATCAGCGAAAGCATGGATGCCGTGAAAGTTATCACCATAATCATCATCTGATACTTGATGGCTACATTCGGGCTACTGCCTCCCAGAATTTGTCCGATCATTGTGCCGGGAAGTGCCACCAGTCCCATTACGGCTATGTTCGCAATCAGCGGGCTAAACGACTTAATGATAGCTTGTTTGATGAAAGGTGCCTGTGCCTCTGCCCTTGTGGCGCCATTGCCAAGCAGATAGCGATAGAGCTGTTGTTCCCGCTTCAGTCCGCTGTAATAAGCATTCAGCGCAACCACATTGCTGGATAGCATATTCCCCATCAGAATGCCGAATATCGGAATAAAGTATTGTGCACTGAACACATTTTCCAGTCGCAATACGATGGCAATGAAGTACATACCGACGCAGACCACACTGCACAGGAAGCCGACGGAAATAGGAATGAACAGTATTTTCCGCTTCAACTGGGTGCGTGCCACCGCTGTTTGGGCGGCAACGAATATCATGATAATCACCCACAGGAAGTTTATCCAGGGGTTATTCCACAAAAACAGGTATTTCAGGTAGATGCCGATAAAGAAAAGCTGCACAATCATGCGTGCAATGCCGATAACAGTGACCCACAGCAGTCCTGTCCTGAACTTCCACAAGTAGAACAGCGGAATGAGCAGCAACAGCAAACCGATGGCCAGACTGGTATATGATATGTCAATCGTTCCCACTTCTTAATGTTTTAATCACAACGTTATCATTTGGTTACATCCTTGCGCAAAGCCCTGGTCATGGGAAATGGCAAGGATGGCACTCCCCTTTCTCATCTGCTTCCGGAAGAAGGCGAGCACCTTATCTGTAGAGTCCGGGTCCAGTGCCGAAGTCGGCTCGTCCACCATCAGCAACGGTTTTTGCATCATGGTGGCTACGGCAATCATAATGCGTTGCCGTTGTCCGCCGGAGATTTCATTCACGCGTTTGTCGTACACTTCTTCTTCCAGCCCCAGTTCTGCAAAGCAGGCAAAGAGTTTATCGAGCGAAAAGGGAGTGGCGCGATTCGCTTTCAGGTTGAACGGAAGTTGCACCATTTCCTTCACCCACTCCGATGGAAGCGCCAGTTCTTGCGGTATCCATGCCACTTGGCGGCGTATATGGTCGATAGTTGCCTTTTCCAGTAAGATATTGTTGACGATGATGCGCCCTGCTTTGAGGGGTACGAATCCCAGGATCGCATTCAGCAAAGAAGTTTTTCCCCGCCCCGATTGTCCGGAAATGCAGGCTATTTCTCCTTCGTGCAATTGTAAGCAAAAGCCGGAAAAGAGTGTGTCTTCTCCGAAAGCGATGCATGCGTCCTCTATCTGAAGTATAGTTTCGGTCTCCATTTGCAAGCAAATATAGAAAGGAATTCTGAGAAAATGGCGGATTATTAGCCGAAATAAGTATCTTTAAATAAGATAAGCTGCATTTCGGCAGAACTTTTTCATGCTTGCATGAAAGTTCTGCACTCAAATAGCATTATCTTTGACTTTAAAAGCGAAGATAGGCTGCACCTCAGCAGTAAAAATAAGCAAGCTTATTTTGTACTGCCTTCGGTTTGCACTATCTTTGCTATCAGTTTTTAATAAAAGTGAGAATTATGATACAGAACGAACGTGCAAGCCGACACGAACATGTGTTGGATGTGGCAAGGCAGATGATGACCGCTGCCCGCACTGCGCCTAAGGGCAAAGGTGTTGATATTATTGAGATTGCGATGGTTACCGGTGACAGTCTGAAGGTATTGTCGGACAAGATGGTGGCTATGGTGGAAGAACATGGAATGAAGTTCTTTCTGCGTGATGCGGCAAACATTTTGCAGGCGGAGTGCGTAATAATAATAGGTACGCGCGAGCAGGCACAAGGGCTGAATTGCGGACATTGCGGATATCCCACGTGTGCCGGCCGGCCTGAGGGTGTGCCTTGTGCTATCAATTCTGTGGATGTCGGCATAGCTATCGGCTCGGCTTGTGCCACGGCGGCCGATTTGCGTGTAGATACGCGCGTCATGTTCTCTGCCGGACTTGCCGCGCAGCAATTGGAATGGTTGCCCGGTTGTAAATCGGTGTATGCTATTCCGGTCAGCGCATCATCCAAGAACCCGTTCTTCGACCGGAAACCGAAAGAGAAGAAGAAAGAATAACGTGATGCATAAATGATAATTCATCATTTGAATATTACTCAATTAAATTTTCTCTACTGGCAAAATATTTTTCTCCAGTTGGGAAAATAAAAAAACTATTATATCACTTTCCTTTTTACGCGTTACTTAATAAATATAATGAGCAATAAGTATCTGAAAACCAGTCTTCCTGCCGAATGGGCATCACAAAGTGGCATACAACTGACCTGGCCTCATGCCGAAACAGATTGGGCATATATGCTTACCGAAGTAAGGTCGTGCTTCACTGCCATTGCCCGCGAGATAGCTAAACGGGAATTACTTCTGATTGTGACTCCCGAACCGGAGGAAGTCAGAAAGCAAATCTCAGCTACCGTTAACATGGAAAATGTCCGTTTCATGGAGTGTGAAACGAATGATACCTGGGCACGTGATCACGGGGCAATCACCTTGCTTGATACAGACGGTCCTTCCCTTCTCGATTTTACTTTCAACGGGTGGGGATTGAAATTTGCTTCGGACAAGGATAACCTGATTACCCGCCAGGCCGTGGAAGCAGGTTTTCTGAATGGCCGCTATGTAAATCGTCTCGGTTTTGTCCTCGAAGGCGGTTCCATTGAGAGTGACGGGCAGGGGACACTGCTTACCACTTCTGAATGTCTGCTTTCCCTCAATCGTAACGGGCAGATGAGCCGCGATGAAATCGAAGCATATCTTTGCTCCGTATTTCATCTGCAACGTGTGCTTTGGCTCGACCACGGATATCTGGCGGGAGACGATACGGACAGTCATGTCGACACTCTCGCCCGCCTTTGCTCGCCGGATACCATTGCCTATGTGCAATGCACCGATACGCAGGACGAGCACTACGAAGCCCTCCACCAGATGGAAGAACAACTGAAAACCTTCCGTACCATAAGTGGAGCCCCCTATCGCCTGTTGGCATTACCCATGGCGGATAAGATTGAGGAAGAAGGAGAGCGCCTCCCCGCTACGTATGCCAATTTCCTGATTATGAACAGTGCCGTGCTCTATCCTACTTATCGCCAACCGGAGAATGATGCCCGTGCCAAAGAAGTCTTGCAGGAAGCTTTTCCCGAACACGAGATTGTCGGTATTGATTGCCGGGCATTAATCAAGCAGCACGGTTCCCTTCATTGTGTAACGATGCAATATCCTACAGGAGTATTGAAATAAAACAGAAGAAATATGAGAAAAATAAAAGTCGGTATTATCCAGCAAGCCAATACATCAGACCTTCGTACGAACCTGATGAACCTGGCTAAAAGTATAGAAGCCTGCGCCGCCCACGGTGCCCAACTGGTGGTTTTGCAGGAATTGCATAACTCCCTGTATTTCTGCCAGACCGAAAATACGCAATTGTTTGATTTGGCGGAAACGATTCCCGGCCCTTCCACCGGATTTTACTCCGAGCTGGCTGCGGCCAATAAAATAGTATTGGTAACCTCTTTGTTTGAGAAGCGTGCACCGGGACTTTATCATAACACCGCCGTTGTTTTCGACCGTGATGGAAGCATCGCCGGAAAATATCGTAAGATGCATATCCCCGATGATCCGGCCTATTATGAGAAGTTCTATTTCACACCCGGTGATATAGGATTCGAACCCATTCAGACCTCTATCGGCAAACTGGGTGTGCTCGTTTGCTGGGATCAGTGGTATCCTGAAGCTGCCCGTCTTATGGCACTGAAAGGTGCTGAACTGCTGATATATCCCACCGCCATCGGCTGGGAAAGCAGCGATACCGATGATGAAAAAGCGCGTCAGCTCAATGCCTGGATTATTTCTCAGCGTGCCCATGCCGTAGCCAACGGATTGCCGGTCATCTCCGTCAACCGTGTCGGTCATGAACCCGATCCGTCTAAGCAGACTAATGGCATCCGGTTTTGGGGAAATAGTTTTGTGGCAGGTCCGCAAGGCGAATTCTTGGCACAAGCCGGAAACGATCATCCGGAGAATATGGTAGTAGAAATAGATATGGAGCGTTCCGAAAATGTCCGTCGTTGGTGGCCTTTCCTGCGCGACCGCCGCATTGATGAATATGGAGGATTAACGAAGCGCTTTCTTGATTAGCAACGGCTATTTGAACGTCACTTTCTTGTTCATTATGAAGTTCACTCCTCCGTAAATGAACAATCCCAGGAACTGGGCAAGATATTCATCGCAGTTCAGCCCCTCCACCAGTACTACAAGAAACAGGAATTGTGCCAGATAGGCCATTCCGAAAGCGATAGAAAAGAGCAACGCCTGTCTCCAGGTATTGCTCTTCTTTTCTTTCTCCAAAGGGAATATCCAGTGCTTGCACCAGATGAAATTATGAGTCTGTGCGACTATATATGCTGTTATGTTTGAAAGCATATAGTCGATGTCCAGTTCATCCATCATCAGCCAGATGACTGCGGCTGTAATCAAGGCATTCAGTGTGCCGATTACCGCAAAGCGGAAGATGCGTCTGGACTCTTTCACAGCAGGATATTGCTCCTATTCCTTTATGTCAACAATTAAATTCAGTTCATCCAATTGCGACGGGTCAAGTGCTGCGGGAGCATCCAGCATCACATCGCGTCCGCTGTTGTTCTTCGGGAACGCGATGCAGTCACGAATACTATCCAGTCCGGCAAACAGAGATACCCAACGGTCAAGGCCATATGCCAGACCGCCATGAGGAGGTGCACCATATTTAAATGCATTCATCAGGAAGCCGAATTGTTCTTCCGCTTTTTCCGGAGTGAAGCCCAGGATTTCGAACATCTTTGCCTGCAACTTCGGATCGTGAATACGGATAGAACCGCCACCAACTTCCACACCGTTGATAACCATATCGTAAGCATCAGCACGTACTGCTGCCGGATCAGTATCCAACAGGTCGATATCCTCATCTTTCGGATGCGTGAACGGATGATGCATAGCCATCAGGCGATTTTCCTGTTCGCTCCATTCAAACATCGGGAAGTCAACCACCCACAGGCATGCGAAGGTGTTCTTATCACGCAGGCCCAACTGGCTACCCATTTCCAGGCGGAGTTCGCAGAGCTGTTTGCGCGTCTTCATGGCGTCGTCACCGCTCAATATCAAAATCAGGTCACCCGGTTTAGCACCGAAAGCTTCCTTCATCTTTTGCAGTACTTCCTGCGTATAGAATTTGTCAACGCTTGATTTTACGGTTCCATCTTCTTCTACACGGGCATAAACCATGCCTTTTGCACCAATTTGCGGTCTCTTTACGAATTCTGTCAGTGCATCCAGCTGTTTGCGGGTGTAGTGTGCGGCACCTTCAGCACAGATACCACCGATGTATGCGGCATTGTCAAATACGGAGAAGCCATGACCTTGCAATACGTCCATCAGTTCCACGAACTTCATACCGAAACGCAAGTCGGGTTTGTCGCTACCGTAATATTTCATGGCGTCGGCCCATGCCATACGCTGGAATTGTCCTTCCAACTCTACACCGCGGATTTCTTTGAAAAGATATTTCGTCATGCCTTCAAACAGGTTGATAATGTCATCCTGTTCTACGAAAGACATTTCACAGTCGATTTGTGTAAATTCCGGCTGGCGGTCGGCACGAAGGTCTTCGTCACGGAAACACTTGGCAATCTGGAAGTAACGGTCGAAACCGGATACCATCAACAACTGCTTTAAAGTCTGCGGGCTTTGTGGCAGAGCATAGAACTGTCCCGGATTCATGCGTGAAGGCACAACAAAGTCGCGGGCGCCTTCCGGGGTAGAACCTACCAATACAGGAGTTTCCACTTCAATGAAACCTTGACTGTCCAGATAACGGCGTACTTCAATCGTCATTTTATGGCGGAGTTCCAAATTCTTACGCACAGACGGGCGGCGTAAGTCCAGATAACGGTATTTCATGCGGATATCATCGCCTCCATCTGTGTTGTCTTCGATAGTGAAAGGAGGAGTCAGCGCTGCATTCAGTACATTCAGTTCCGATACGATGATTTCGATGTCTCCGGTCGGGATATTGGTGTTCTTGCTGAAACGCTCGTTCACTGTTCCGGTAATCTGGATAACGAACTCGCGTCCCAGGCGGTTGGCGCTTTCGCAAAGTGCCGCGTCCACCTCTTCGTTGAAAACTAACTGGGTGATGCCATAACGGTCACGGAGGTCTATGAAAGTCATGCCTCCCATTTTGCGGCTGCGCTGTACCCAACCTGCCAGCGTTACTTGCTTATTGACGTCGGAGATACGGAGTTCCCCGCAGGTATGTGTTCTAAACATCTTGATAATTATAAATTATGAATTATAAATTATAAATTGGCTGCGCTGTCAGGCGCATGCTTATTGCTAATGGCGTGCAAAAATACAGATTTATTTTATAAAAAACTCAGATTTTCGTTAACTTCTTAATCTGTTCTTTACTCTTGTCCAGTATCATCTTATTCTTATGGGCAATGTCCTCCACGATGGCCTCATTAATCTGTTTCAAGCCGTTGATGTAATCCTGTGCCCGTTGCAAGACGTTCGAAGAATCTTTTTCGGCATAGCGGGGTATGATAACCTGCAATCCCTCTTTGATTACTTTCACGTCGATGTTTTCACCCATCATCATCGGATCGCCGTCAAAGTGCACTACTCCCGGCTTGGTGCGGTGGATGCGCAGAGTCTGGCAACGGAAAGTCTTGATACGGCTATTCTGGTCTATCGTCTTGTTGAACAGCTGGAAAGATAATGCAGGCACATCCAGCACCGTGAAAGGCTCCAGGATGGTCACATCCAGCAATCCGTCCGTCAGAGTGGCCTGCGGGGCTATGTATGCATTGTTACCATATTGTGAGGCATTGCCACAAGCTATCAGGAACGCCTTATACTTTAATGTACCGTCTTCCGTTTCCAGCTCATAAGTTTCGGGTTGGTATTTCAGACTTTCCAGCAAGGTCTTTTCTAAATAGGTAAGAGGTCCTCTCCTGCCCGCCTTTGCGAATTTCAGGCTGACAAAGGCGTCAAAACCTACTCCGCATGTGCAGAAGAAAGGCACATCATTGATTTTTCCGTAATCAATGACGTCCATAATCCCCTCATTAATGATTTCGATTGCTTTTTTCGGCTCCATCGAGATTTGCAGATGGCGCGCCAGTCCGTTTCCCGAACCGCAGGGAATGATTCCTAATGCCGTTTTTGTATGCACCAGCGAACGGGCAATTTCGTTAATCGTGCCATCTCCGCCAATAGCTACTACCGCATGCACGCCTTCCTTGGCTTTTTGTGCGGCAATTTCAACGGCATGTCCGGCATATTCTGTGTACACCACTTCTTTGGCATACTTCGTCTGATCCAGCTTTTCATCGAGCAGATGGAGGATTTGCTCTTTACTCTGCGTACCGGATTTCGGATTTATAATGAATGATATTTTCTTTTTTTCTTCGTCCATGCAAGGGGTATTTCACTATGCAATTATTTAAATGGCAAAAGTAATATAAATACTTGAATTTTTAGTCATAGAGAGACTTTTAATCCACAGGCAAATATATTTTTTAGTAGAAAAAGAACATATAAACACATATTTTGCTATCTTTGCCCCCTGTTTTCAAAAGGCTTATAATTTAGGAGTTAAATATTTCATACTATTATATAATAAACATTTCATGGGATTACTACAAGACAAATTGGCGAAATACGACTTGCCGCAGCAATATATGGCAATGGGCGTATACCCCTATTTCCGCACAATTGACAGCCATCAGGATACTGAGGTGTTGATGGATGGTAAAAAAGTCCTGATGTTCGGCTCGAATGCTTATACGGGACTGACTTACGATAAAAGGATCATAGAAGCTGCGAAAGCTGCTACAGATAAGTATGGTACTGGTTGTGCCGGTTCCCGTTTATTAAATGGAACTCTTGATATACACGTAGAGTTGGAAAAGGAACTGGCCGAGTTCGTAGGAAAAGACGATGCTCTTTGTTTCTCCACCGGATTTACTGTGAATGAAGGTGTCATCCCTCAGTTGACAGGGCGTAACGATTACATCATTTGTGATGACCGCGTGCATGCCTCTATCGTAGACGGGCGCCGTCTCTCCTTCTCCACTCAGTTGAAGTATAAACATAACGACATGGCCGAGCTGGAAAAGGAACTCCAGAAGTGTGAGCCGGACGCTATCAAGCTGATTGTAGTGGATAGTGTGTTCTCTATGGAAGGTGACCTTGCCAATCTTCCCGAAATTGTACGCCTGAAGAAGAAATACAATGCCAGCATCATGGTGGATGAAGCACATGGTCTGGGTGTGTTCGGAAAACAAGGCCGCGGTGTTTGCGATCATTTCGGCGTTACGGAAGATATTGACTTGATTATGGGCACGTTCAGTAAATCACTGGCTTCTATCGGCGGTTTCGTGGCCGGAGATGCTTCGGTTATCAACTGGCTGCGTCACAATGCACGTTCCTATATATTCCAGGCAAGTAATACGCCTGCCGCTACAGCTGCGGCCCGTGAAGCCCTGCACATCATTATGAATGAGCCGGAACGCCAGCAACGTTTGTGGGACATCACCAACTATGCTTTGAAGAAATTCCGCGATGCAGGTTTCGAAATCGGTGAAACGGAATCTCCTATCATCCCGCTGTATGTGCGTGATGCTGAAAAGACGTTTGTGGTAACTAAGATGGCATTTGACGAAGGTATCTTCATCAATCCGGTAATTCCGCCTGCATGCGCTCCTCAAGATACGCTGGTGCGCGTGGCGCTGATGGCTACCCACACCAAAGATCAAGTGGACTATGCTGTTGAGAAGTTGACGAAATGCTTCCGTGAATTGGGAGTGATCGAATAAAGATTTTCCGGAAATCAGATAAATGAAAGAGATTGTCTTCAAAAGGCAGTCTCTTTTTTTTAGGTATTGCTAAAATTGTGTAAGTTTGTGGCATTAACTAAATACTAAAATAACAGATGTCTAATACTCCTTCAGCAGCTTTTGCAGACACCAAAGCGCATTATGATCTCCTTGACGGACTTCGTGGTGTGGCGGCTCTTATGGTGATATGGTATCACGTATTCGAAGGCTATGCCTTTGCCGGTGGTACTATGATTACGACTTTCAATCATGGATATTTGGCCGTAGATTTTTTCTTTATCCTTTCAGGTTTCGTTATCGGTTACGCTTACGATGACCGTTGGGGCAAGAGTCTTACAATGAAAGAGTTCTTTAAACGCCGTCTGATACGTCTGCATCCTATGGTGATTATGGGTGCTGTGCTGGGAGCTATCACGTTCTGCATACAGGGTTCTGTGCAATGGGATGGCACGCATATCGGCCTGTCAATGGTAATGCTGTCTCTTCTTTGCACGATTTTCTTTATTCCTGCGATGCCGGGTGTGGGCTATGAAGTTCGTGGCAATGGCGAGATGTTTCCGTTGAACGGGCCTTGCTGGTCGTTATTCTTTGAATATATAGGCAATATTCTCTATGCTTTGTTTATTCGCCGCTTGTCAAATAAGGTGTTGACTGTGCTTGTGGTATTGCTGGGAGTGGCATTGGCGCTATTTGCGGTTCTCGATGTTTCCGGTTATGGAAACATGGGTGTGGGCTGGACGTTGGACGGTGTAAACTTTGCGGGCGGATTATTGAGAATGCTTTTCCCTTTTTCTGTGGGTATGCTCATGTCGCGTAACTTTAAGCCCGTTAAGATAAGAGGAGCATTCTGGATATGTACTATTGTGCTGATAACTTTATTCTCAGTGCCATATCTGGAAGGTGCGGAGCCGATTTGCGCCAATGGCCTTTACGAAGCATTCTGTATTATCATAGCTTTCCCCGCCCTTGTCTGGATAGGTGCGTCAGGGACTACAACCGATGAGAAGTCGACAAAGATATGCAAGTTCCTGGGAGATATATCTTATCCGATTTATGTGATTCATTATCCGTTCATGTACTTGTTCTATGCGTGGCTGATTAAGAATCAACTCTTTACTTTGGAGCAGACCTGGCAAGTTGCTTTATGTGTTTATGTATGGAATATATTGCTGGCTTATCTGTGTTTGAAGTGGTATGATGAACCTATACGGAAATATTTGGCTAAACGTTTTTTAAAAAAGAAATGATAGTTTGCAATAGGTGTGAGGGACGTTTCTGAGAAGAAGCGCCCCTTTTTTCTGATATATGCGAATCAGGAGTTGAAATTAACCCTTTCTTGAGCGGTTTTGATGCACCACAGATTACACAGATTTACACAGATTAGGGAAGATATCTCTGATTATTAATAAATTAAGTCTGTGCTAATCTGTGTAATCTGTGGTGAAATAATTCATTTCTATACAGTTATGAATTTGTTTTAACTCCTGATTCACATGATATACAAGATTTGATGAAGGCGGATTTTGCAGGGGCAACAATTCATTTCCGCTCCGTTATGAAGTTATTTAGAAAAGAGGCAGACCAGGAGTATAAGCAACTAATCGAAGAGATTGCCGTTGATGGCAAAATTACAGTAGATTTACACACCTCAGTATGAGGTGTGTTTGACAACTTCTATCAGGCGGGCGAAATCTTCAGGATGTACGTCTCCGATGTTACCGATGCGGAAAGTATCAGCCTGCGATATCTTGCCCGGATAAATGACGAAACCTTTTTCTTTCAGTTGGGTATAGAATGCATTGAAGTCGAAGTCGGCTTTCGGATAAAAGAAAGAGGTGATGATGGGCGACTGGATTTCATCGGGCAACAAGGTGTTGAAGCCGAGCGAACGCATTCCTTCCACCAACACGCGGTGATTCTCGCAATATCTTTTGTGACGCGCTCCTACTCCACCCTCTTCTTTCAGTTCGGCAAGGGCTTGTTTGAAAGCTCTTACTACATGGGTGGGCGAAGTGAAACGCCATTTGCCGTGTCCCTTCTCCATCGTTTCCCATTGGTCGTAGATGTCCAGCGAGAGTGAACGTGAAACACCTTTACAATGCATCAGTTCGGACTTGTGGGCGATGATGAAGCCAAAACCGGGAACACCCTGGATGCACTTGTTGGCACTGCTTATCATAAAGTCGATGCCCAGCTCCTGCATATCCAGAGGTACACCGCTGAAGCTACTCATGGCGTCTACAATCAGTTTCTTGTTGTGGAGTTTCACGATGTGGGCGATTTCTTTCAATGGGTTGAGAATACCGGTGGTAGTTTCGCAATGCACCACTGCCACATGGGTTATTTCGGAATTGTTGGAGAGATAATCGTCTACGTAATCTACAGAAACCTGTTCAGTCTCTTCAAAAGCGAGCATATCGTAGTTGATGCCATGATATTCGGCAATGTGACCCATGCGGTCGCCATAAGCACCATTGCTGAGAATCAACAGTTTGTGTTTAGAAGTGATTGCGCTGCCGATCACTGCTTCTACACAATAGGTGCCGCTTCCTTGCAGCAGTACGGAGGTATATTCGTCGGTTGCCTTTGTGGCGAGGGCAACGAGGGAATTGCGTATTTCTTCTACGATGTGTACATTGTAATCGGCATCCCATGTGCACCAGTCGGTCATCATGGCTTCCTTTACGGTTTCTGAAGTGGTTAGAGGTCCCGGAGTTAATAATAAATAGGGTTTCATATGCTTTGATATTTTAATGAGTTAATTATTCGTATTCAGTTTATGATTGATAAGTTCTATCACTTGGGGCAGTTCTTCGATGCTGTCCACTACATAGTGGGCGCCTGCCAGGAGCATGCGTTGTCTTACTTCCGCTTTTTTTGCAGAGAGCAGTGCGGCATCCATATTCAGGACTTCTTCTTGCGTCAGTCCCAGTTCGTTGCTGCCAAGCACGACGCCTACGGTCCATACTTTGGCATTGACGCCTTCTTTGATGTCGACGATGGTGTCGCCATACTTCAATACACAGTCGGTAGAGGAAATGGCAAGGTCTATCATATTCTTATATATCATGTAAGGCAACGGACGTCCGGCAGGCAAGCCGTTGGGGGTGACGCAGTTGTCGGTTGTGTAACCCTTGCGGGCGGCATTGGGAAGCACCACATCCATCATGGTTTGGGTGTATCCGGTGGTGGAACCTATCTTGATACCCTGTTTTCTCAGTCCGTCCAAAGTAGGAATCACTCCGGAGATGGGGTCGGTGTAGTTGGCAAGAGAGGCGAAGAGATACTCTTCGAACTTGCTGTTCATGGCTACTACATCTTGTTCGTTCCAGGGACGTTGGTAGATTTTCTCGAACTCCTTGCCCACTCCGTCCATCTTGAAAAGTTCGCGGATATGGTCTATCTTTGCCATTCCCATCGGGCGGCGTGCCTGCTCCATGGTGATGTTGATACCGATTTCATTGAAAGCGTTCAGGAAGGCGGCTACCGGGGCAAAACATCCGTAATCGACTGCCGAGCCGGCCCAGTCCATAATGATACATTCTATTCTTTTCATTTTTGTTTATTGTTTTATTATAGTTATTCTTTTAGTTAGGCATTACCGAGAATGCGGATTGCAATACTTCCGGTTTCTCTTCTATTGCACGTCCGGTGCGCAGAAGTTCTTCTTTCTTGTATCTTTGCACCAGATAGATGATGGAGCAACTGAATGCAACGGTGCAGATAATTCCCACATATCCCGACATTTGATTATAGAATTCGAGCCAGTTGATATCCGTATTGAAGAATTCCTTGAACATCAGTACCAGCACCGTTCCGGTGTAACCGATAAAGTCGATTGTCACGATGAAAAAACCTACATTACCTTTGATCTTGAAGCAAGCGATGAAACGGTCGAAGAAGATGCTTTGGAAACAGAGATAGGCAATGTAGAGACTCAGGCTCTGAACGAACAGCCAGGTGACGGTATCGAGCTGAAGTGTATTGTAATTGAGGGATACGAAGCTCATGGTGGCGGTTCCGGCAACTACCATGCTCAGGAGGATAACGAGTACTTTGATGTTGCTTCTGACAAAGACCATCATACCGAAAAGACCTAAGATAATGAGGGTGACAATGCTGTCTATTTGTGCGAAAAGCCAGGAGGAATGCCCGCTCATGTCGATGATTTTCACCAGAAAATCTTCCTTGATGTCGCGTAGGATGACCAGCATCAGATTGGCTACAAACAACAGGATAAGCACAGGCATGAAGTTACGGAAAAGTTCTTTGCGTTGTTTGCCGTTGAGGGTGACGCGCTGGCTTTTCTCTGCAATGTCTTGTTGGGTGGGCTGCGGCAGGCGGTTCAGCACATACCCCAGCAGAGCAAGCAATGGCAGGGCGAAAGCGCCGATGAAAGCAGGCATCCAGAATTCACTGATACTTAGCGTATCCATCACAAAGAGTCCGATAGATTTTGCCACGCCGGAGCTGATGACAATACTGATACCCAAAAGGCTGGCAAGTATGTCTGTGGTGCGTCTGCCCTCGATGAAACTGAATATCACTCCCCACATGCAACCCAAGGACAGGCCATTGAAGAACATCGCGAAGATGTTATAAGGTGCAGGCAGCAGTCCGAAAAGAACCAGTGACAGTTCGGCAACCAGAATGGAAGCCAGGATGAATTTCATTCTGTGTTCCTTCTTCAGTTCGGAAATCAGTTTGATACCGACAAACTTGGCAATGAGATAACCCAGTATTTGCACGATGGTGACCAATACCTTATAGTCCAGGCCAAAGGCTTCTAAACCATCGAAAGTGGCGGCGGTGAAAGGTTTACGCAGCGCATATACTAAAGAGTAAGAAAGGAGTGCTGCACCCCCTGCCCATAAGATAAATATCAGGTCGGATATTTTCTTGTTTGAAAGTAGTTCCGTTTTGATGTCGGTAATAGTTTTCATTTTATCTTCTTTTGATTTCGAGGGCAAAAGTAGGGTGGCCCTGTTACAGAAAAAATAAATATCCATGATTTATATATTTAATTATCGGGCTGAAAATAAAGTAACATTAATGTAACATTTATGCAATCGGAATATAACACGACTGCCTGTTCTTTGCAGATTAAAATCAAGAAACTACTAATAATATATGAACGATTTATTTGAGATATACAAGCGGATAGAGTATTTGCGCAACAAAGGCGTGAAGATGAAAGATATAGCGGATAAAACGAATATGCCGGCCAGTGTGCTGTCTTCTCTTTATTCGAGTGTGCTGCCCACTTTTACGAGGTCGGTGAAGAAAGGAATGACGGAAGAAGAAGCGCTTGATTATGCCCTGTCGCAAGTGAATAATGTTTCGAAGAAGCGTCTGCTGGGCAATCTGTCGGAGATGAAGGAGCAGCTTCAGGAACTGGAACCTGTGGTGAGTGGCAACCAGAAGGAGATCCCTTTCATAGAAATGCTGACGGAGGAGATGATGCACTCGGCACAGGAGGTGTATAATTATAGTGGCATCTATGTCAGTTACAGCCTTTCTTCGTCAAGCGACTGCCTGAAGATGGAGCCTTATCTGATTAGTGCATCGGAGAATAATGACTATGTGCAGGTGATTCACATGAGTGCCTATAATACAACACACCGGGGAATCGGGTTATTGAATAATCATCAGAATGCCTATATCATATTTAATGAAAGGGAAGCGCCGCAACTTGCATTGTTTACTATTTATCTGCAATTGCCGATGTACGATTATCCGTCGATGCTGAAAGGTCTGTATATGTGCCTGGATTATAATCGGAATCCTATTGCCCGGAGAATTGTCTTTGTGAAGTATTCCGACAGCACGAGCATGGATGATTTCATAGAGTTGAAAGGCGGTCTGCTGAAAAAAGAGGAGCTGACGACAGAGCAAATGGTGTACTATAACTATACCTGCCAGGAAGGGGATTACATAAAGACGTGTGCCGTTCCTTCTCCCCATCTGAATGGAGATGATTTGGAAAGGGAAAAGAGGATGCTGAAACTCTGACTCAGGCATTCAGCATCTTTTTTGTTACAATAATGTTTATTTTGTGTCCTTTTATTCTGGATTGACGCATTCCCCCTTTATAATAATTCAAGCGTTTGCTTCTTATAATTAAGTATGAAAGAATGGTTTTGCAGAAACTCTATATTTAATAATCCGATATTATAATCACCTATTACAAAATCCAGTGTAAACTCACTCTTATCTATTTTGAATTTGACATCCCTACAAAGATCGACCGTTTTAATGGATAACTTATTTTCGATATTAGCAGTTTCTTTTTGGATTTTTTCTGTTGCTCCTGTATAAAAGTTACGTTGAAGTTTGTTGTTTTTACATCCTGTGTCGAATGCAAAACGTGTTTTCTTACCGTCTATTTTACTATCAAAAATGATATAATCTATCGCAACATCAGAATAATCTTTATGATTTTTCCATTTGAAAACAGTTCCCACTGCTCTTTTGTTGGCATTGTACGGTTCTATAATGCTTCTCTCCATGTCAAACTTCCAGGCTCCCGACTTGAAAATATTTGCTCCAACAATAAATTTCGGTGCATACTTTTGATAAATACCCATAAGATCTACTATAAGGCAATGTACTTTGCAATATGTTTTGCCACAAAAATGAATTGAGTCAATGGTGGCACTTGAAATTTTTATTTGAGTTTCATTGACAAGGGCTGTTTTCAGCTCATTCTCTTTTACCCCACAAGAATCAACAGCAAAAGTAGAATCGATCATACACAATGAGCTACCTGTATCAATAAGGGATAGAACATTATGAATATCTTTTTTATTTGCCACCAACACATCCGCGTACATGAACTTATCCTTAAAGGTAAGTTTAGATTGTGCTTCTGCCATAGTGTAAGCTATCAACACAATGCATAATGAAAAGAATCGTAAACTCATAATTATCTAAAATTTTAGTTCCAATATCCTGCTGAGGACAAAGGTAATGAATTGTAATAGAATCAGGCATTTTATCTAATAAGAAATGCCTGAAACTGTACCGCTTGCTGATAATCAAAAAAATAACAATATTGTTTATTTTGTTATCATCTTGCTTTGAATTTGAAAGTTTTTTAGTATGTTTGCCGCATTATTAATGAAAAACACGTCTTTTCAATGAAAAAGCAAGATTTTCTGTTTATCCTTCTGGTAGTGGTGGTTTTCCTGCCATTCTTTGTGAGTAGTGCCGTTTACGACTGGTACAAATCGTTCAATGCTGAACATGGCATGGTGATGAGCTTTCTGAAGTTTGCCATTCTGTCTTCATTGGGCGAAGTGCTGGGACTTCGTATCAGTGCGGGAGTATACAACAGGAAAGGCTTCGGCATTATTCCGCGTATGGTGGTATGGGGAATACTCGGTATGGGTATCAATGCGGCCATGATCATCTTCTCCAAGGGCGTGCCCCAATTTATGGAATATATGGGAATGGCGAATGCAGCCGCGACCTTTACGAGCGACGCGATATCTCTTGATAAAGTATTGGTGGCACTGGCTATATCCGTGACCATGAACACTATCTTTGCTCCGGTATTCATGACTTTCCATAAGATTACGGATACGCATATCCTGATGTGCGGCGGTTCTCTTAAGAGCCTTATCACCCCTATCCCGATGACGAAGATTATCACGGGGCTGAACTGGAACGTTCAGTGGAACTTTGTTTTCAAAAAGACTATCCCGTTCTTCTGGTATCCGGCACATACGATTACTTTCATGTTGCCGCCGGATATGCGTGTACTGTTTGCCGCATTGCTGGGCATTGTGCTGGGAGTATTGCTGGCAGTAGCAGCACGGAAATAGTTTTTTTGCTACCTTTGCTTCCTGCAAGAACAAGAATAGATATATGAAACTATATAATAAGCAGGAAGCAATAGGGCGCATGAACGCTCTGGCAAGTCGTGCAAAGCCGTTTGTCTTTCTGATTGACTACTTACAGGAGCAGGTTTATGTGGAAGAAGCGAAGAATGTTTCTCCGGCAGAACTGGTGTATAATCTGAATGGATTTACGAATGAAGACGGTTGGCATCATCAGCAGCAGAAAGGCTTGCCGGAACAAATAGAATGGAATCCCGATCCTGTTTCTTTTGAGGAATATAATTGTGCATTTGAGTATGTAAGGAAGAATATTCTTGCAGGAAACAGTTTTCTCACTAACCTGACATTCCGGACGCCGGTATCTACCAATCTTACTTTAGAGAGCATATATTGCCATTCCCGCGCCTTATATAAGGTGTGGGTGAAAGGGCGGTTTGTTGTGTTCTCGCCGGAGATTTTTGTGCGGATAAACAATGGAGTTATCAGTTCTTATCCCATGAAAGGAACGATTGATGCTACCCTGCCCGATGCCCGGCGTATATTGCTGGAAGATGAAAAAGAAGCTGCGGAACATGCCACGATTGTAGATTTGATAAGGAATGACCTGAGTATCGTGGCTTCCCATGTCCGGGTCAGCCGCTACCGCTATATGGATGTCATACAAACCAACCGTGGCCCTATCTTGCAAACCAGTTCGGAGATATGCGGTGAGTTGCCGGAGGATTATAAACAGCGTTTAGGAGATATTCTTTTCAGTATGTTGCCTGCCGGTTCCATCACTGGAGCGCCTAAAAAGAAAACGATGCAGATTATTTGTGAGGCTGAAGGATACGAACGCGGATTTTATACGGGCATAACCGGTTACTTTGATGGAACTAACCTGGATAGTGCCGTGATGATCCGTTTCGTAGAGCAACAACCTGAGGGGCTGTATTTCAAAAGTGGCGGTGGCATTACTTTCAAGAGTGACGCCCGCAGCGAATATGAGGAAATGAAACAGAAAGTATATGTGCCGATTTATTGAAACCATACAGGTGCGTGATGGTGAGTTGCGGAATCTTACCCATCACAACCGGAGAATGAATGAGACCCGGAAGGCTGTTTTCGGAGTATCGGAGCAGTTGGATATCCGGAGGTATGCAGAAGGCTGTCCTGTGCATGGAATCCATAAATGCCGTGTTGTTTATGATAGAGAGATATGTGAGGTGGCATTTTCACCTTATATAATGAGGCCGGTACATTCGCTCCGGCTGGCATATTCCGATACGGTTGATTACCACTATAAAAGTACAGACCGGAAAGAGTTGGAAGCATTGTATTCCCTTCGTGGCAATCAGGATGATGTGTTGATTGTCAGAAATCATCTTTTGACGGATACTTCCATTGCTAATGTGGCATTGGAAAAAGAGGGAGTCTGGTATACTCCTGCGACTCCCCTCCTGAAAGGAACAAAGCGTGCGTGGCTATTGGAACAAGGGCTGTTGGCGGAATGTGACATTCCGGCGGATGATATTTACTCTTATTCCCGCATCGCTTTATTTAATGCGATGATTGATTTCGGATCTTTATTTCTGGATATCAATCGGGATACGGTTATTCACATTTGATACTCTCTACGGGATTGTTTCTTGCTGCCCGGTAACTATTCAGACATACAGTAAGCAGGGTGATGCAGATAGTGAATAACAGAGGAAGCAGGAAGTGGATGATTTCCAGATGTGCATGATAGGCAAACTGTTGCAGCCAATAGTTCATTGAATAGCAGATGACGGGAACAGCCAGCACGAAAGCAATGCAAATGTAGCATAAGAACGGACGATTGACAAGCCACAATATCTGCCGGAAGGACGCACCGTGAATTTTACGGATTCCTATCTCGCGAGTGCGCTGACGGATGGCATAATGGGTGATACCGAACAAACCGAACAGCGTGAGGAACAGGCTGATTGAAGCATACATCAGAAGAATACGGGAAAAGTCGGTAACCTCCTGATTATTGGACATTAGTATCTGGTGAGGGTCTTCATAGTTGAACGAAGTGCCGGGGTACTTTTTCTCCCAAAGTTCGCGGATATGGTTGATTACTTCTGCTCGATACTTTTCATCAAACTTTATAGTCAATGTGGTGTAATTCTGCTGCGGTGTTTCGTGAAGAAGCATTCTCAACGGGAATATATTGTTTGTGAAGGAGTACTTCTTGAAGTCTTTTACAACTCCGATGATAGTACCATTTATACTCTCATCGGAAGCGTATTTGGAGATAGGTTGTCCCATCGGGTTTTCACCTGCGGGAACAAGATAACGGATGAATGCCTCATTCACCACTACCGGTATGGGAGTACGTGGTAATAAATTGAATGTCTGTTTGGCATCCAACAATTCAAAGTCGTATATGGATAAGAAATCCGGGCAGTTCTCGTAGAGTTCCAGCATCAGAAGATCATTCTCTTTACCCTCTTGGCGCGGTATAGCCACACTCATAGGATAAAGCCCCGATTGGGACGGGATGACACTTTTCACTCCGGCTATAGGCTTGATTTCTTCTATCCATGTCTGCAAAGGAGAATGCGCAGAGTCACCAATGCCAAATTCAATGATTCCTTTATAGCGGCTTCCCTCCTGCTCTATCAAGTCCATCTGGCTGCGGATAACCATAAAGGCACTTAGCAAACCAATGGAGATAATGAATTGCAGAGTAACCAATGCCGCGACAATACGCCGTTTCTTGCTACCGGTGAAGAAACTACGGTAGCCGCTTTCGGACAGAGTGTGTATTTTCCGGCTCATATATTGGGCTGGTACTACGGAGAGAATAATCACAAACAGCAGGATAATCGGAAACACCTGACCGGAGAAGAGATAAGGCAATGACAGGTTTGCAGTTACTATCGTGTTGAAACTTGTCAGTAAGTCGCTCATTAACAGAACGGACAGAAGGAATGCTGTAACCACCATCAGAAAGGTGTCAACAAAGAGCTGCCAACGGATGTGACGGTGAGTTGCACCTAAGAGGCATTCAATATGTAAAGTACGTATTTGCTTTAGCAAACGGGAGAAGCTCAGATTGATGTAGTTGAAACAGCCGATGAATAGAATCAATAAAGCGGATAACAGCCCGACGCTCAAGAGGGCTTTTTGCCGGTGTTCGATGCAGTGGTCACTATCTTGCAGGGTGGTATTAAAATAAGATTCCTGTAATGTCAGGGTACGGTAATATCCTTTGCCCAATAATGTCGGGAGTTCGGTGGTTTCAAACCGTTGGCGAAAGGCATTGATATCTGTTCCCGGTTTGAGAAGTATCGAACACGTAACTCCTTCCTGAGCTTTGAGACTTGTGAGCATATCTGCTTTTAGCATGCTTTGAGGGGGCAGGCTGAAGACCGCGACAATCCGGTAGGCCTTTTTCTCAGACTGTGGCATTTCCAATAGCTTACCGATGCAGTCGATTGTTCCAAAACAACGTTTAGCTACTTCCTGGCTGATGGCAATAGTTCCGGGATGTGTCAGTGCTTCTTTTACTATTCCTGCAAGAGGCTCTATCGGAAAGAATTTCTCAAGCGTAGAATCTGCCGATATCAGGTTCAGTTCAGAGAAATCTTCATTGTCCACCCGGATTTTAGTATGTGTAATGCTTAGTGTACGTAGTGCGGCTTCTATTTCCGGAAATTGTGAGATGATTTCCGGAACAGATTCGTGATATACGAATGTTCCTTGCATTTCTTCTTGCGCAAATGGCAGTGTTTGTGTAAGTCTGAGGATGCGGTCACGATTGGGGTTGTTGTATTCGATGTTGTATTCGTACAATACGAATGCCGTTAGCAAATTGGTGCAGGTGATGCCGATGACCAGACTGACAAGAGAAATAGTGACGAATAATTTGTTTCGCCACCAACTACGTAGGACTATTTTTAGTGTATGCATACTTTTTATGTAGTTATGAATAGAACAGGTGGTTATTTGCGTAGCTTAAGGCTGAAAGCCTTTCATCTTATAGCCCAGGGCAACGCCCTGGGAATTGAGTTATGTTTATCCCTGCGCCCTGTAAGGGCATAACAGCACACATCAGCTTTTGCCCTTACAGGGCGTAAGATTGTGGGGACGATTCATTCCCAGGGCGTTGCCCTGGGCTGTAAGATGAAAGCCTTTCAGGCTTAGGCTGCGCTAAATTATCATTCGCTTCTTTTCTTTTCCGTTATGAGGTAAATGATAATTCATTGTATATTTCACCGATTAGTAATTATGCTTACAAAAAGCGAGTAGATTTCTTCCTTTCCCGCAGTTCTTCCTCCCACTCGTTGAGTGAACCTGATTCAGTCAGTGACTGAATGCCTTTCACTCAGTGACTGAATGCCTTTCAGTCCCTGACTCATTGTACCCCCATTCAGAAGGTATCTGGGAGGGGGTAGGGAAGGTGACAAGACAGGAAAGAAAAAAAATGAAAATTGTACACAAAAAACATATCTTGATTCATTTTTGCACGGTTTACAGGTTTTTATTCAAAAAAGATAAAATTGCTTCCTGTACTTTTATCCCGCAATCATGCGGCATATCCCATAACTCCGTAACGAGTTTATCGCCTGCCGAACGACTCTCCCAAACTTTACGCATCTCCGCAAAAGCTGCGTTCACCCCAACAGGAGGAAACAGTTTGTCATGTTCCCCATTAAGAAAGAACATCGGTTTGGGACAGGCAATGGACGCTATATGCGGATAATCCAGATAACGGCGGATGCCCGGCAACTGGTTGGCAAACCCACCCCGTTCCCTGCCGTACTCCCACGAAAGCTGACAGTCCGTAGTAACCATCCAGCAAACGGAAACTCCAGCCTGAATCCTATCAGACAGAGCCGAAAGCATCCAGGCACGGTATGCCCCCATCGAAAAGCCCATACAGGCAATACGTTTGGAATCCACTTCCGGCAGAGTCGCCAAGAAATCAGTCGTATACATATCTTCATAGTTCATAAAGGCACTCAAACTACGCCCCAGCATCATAAAGTTTCCGGCATTATCGGCATATTTACTGCCGTCAGCACCCTCCTTTCGTCCCCGTTCGCCCCAGTAGAGAGCATCTACAGAGATGACCACATAGCCGTGAGATGCCAGATAATCGCCCACGTATTGTCCGCCATAACACTGTTTGGCCCAGCCATCAGCATCCGCCAATACTTCCGAAGACACTCCAAAGGGACGAATCATCTTCTCCTTACCAATCGTATAATGGCCTCCATGATCATGCAACAATACGACAGCCGGGAAAGGCCCTTCCCCATCGGGCACCAGCATATAAGCATTCACCCGGGAATAACCCGTCAGGTTAAAACACAACTTCCGGGCTTTATATCCGTCACGCTGCTCTTCTGCAATTACTTCAACCTGATAGTCTGTGGTACGGGGCGGCGGAGCCAACATTGCATCCAGCACAGTATTGCGTGCCTGGCGACGCCACTTCTTAAAGTTCTTAACGGAACTGTTTCCCCAAGCCATGGGGTAGGTCAGCTCTTTTTTCAGCTGGTCCAAAAAGACCGGCATTTCTCTTTCCAGTTCATAACCGGATAATTGCTGAGAAAGGGCGGCTACCGAAGTAGCCAACCCTAACAACATGCAAAGAACAAATCTTTTTACCATATTATTTGATGTACGTTTGTCATTCAAATACAAAATTAATGAATAATACGAATCAGTAATTGAGTTTAGGCAACTCTTTATACCTATTGTTGCTTAAACCCGTAGCCATTCGTAATCCCCGAATTCAGCAATACCTGATAAACATTAGGCAATAAATGTATAGGCGGATTCTTTGCCGCATAATCCTCATCCGTATATCCGGCAAAAAGTTTCTTCGCATAGGAATCTTCATACTTCAACATATCTATCGCCCAAGGAGTCTGTACGTATCCGTCAGCCTCCAAAGCCTGTGCCTCAGCCGAACCCGGCGCTATGTACTCAAACAAGCCTTTTATTGCAACATTTGTCATTGTTACGCCTGCATAAGCAGGAACCAGACTTCCCCAATCATCATGTTGCCCACGCCAGCCGGGGAACAATACAGGGTCGTCCTGTTTGTCTGCCGGAGTTTGCGATGTCAGCCTATATCCGTACTCGGATTTGGCGTCAACCATCTTTGTCCAGATATAGGCAGGTATCTGGTTACCGTTATCAAAAGTATAGTAACCATCTTTACGAATACCGTCGATGATGGCACTCATCACTTTTCTATTTTCAACGGCAACTTCTGGAAGAATACCTGTACGGATAATATCGAAACGGCGCACACCTTCACCACTGAACTCCAAAGCACGCTCTTTCAGTACCGCATTGTAGACAGAACCGCAATCTGAGATATACTGTTCGAAGTTCGGGTCGTTATTGCCGGGGAATGCCCGGTTATGAACAAGAGCAAGATAGGTCTTCGCATTACCGTCATCTCCCAATGCCGCACACACTTCGGCCAGCATAAGATAAGCATCGGAAATACGCATATAAGAGAAATTGATGCCGGAATTACCATAAGTCTGTGTGTCAGGTGAGGTCATACGGTTCCAGTCCCATTTATTAGTACCCGGACCGCATCCTTTACCCCAAGCACTGCGGTCGAATGACTGTATCAGCTCCTGGCCTCCGCCGGTACTGCCCGTCACTGTAACCGAAGCGTCACGACGCATATCATTGTTGTCGAACCAACCATAATAGAAGTGTGCCTGTATGCGATCCTGTCCGCAAGCCACACAAGGTGCCTGTCCATTACCACCCGTTGACGGACGGCCTATATAGGCAGGGCGTGAAGAACCACCGTTATACTCATGAGGAAGTTCGTAAATAGACTCATCAGCAAGCGTTATGTTGTCAGCGGCATGCATCTGCTGGAATGTGTACTGATAAGGATTATTATATTCCTGTCCATTCTTGCCGGTGGAACGGGGGTCTGTCGTACGCATTACCACCGAGCCCGGATTCATATAAATAGCCTGGAGATATTCTTTGGCTATCGAATACAGATTCTTCCAGTCGCTACGGCGGCCATAGACGGCACCATTCTTTTCTACACTCCAATCGTCAAAGGAGAGTGTTTTACCATCGCCGTCTACATAGAAATCAGCGCCAAGGTCTGTGCGGCGGGTTGCATAGCCACCATTGTAAAGGCAAAGGCGTGCTATAAGTCCCTGAACATACGTGCGGTTCATCACATCTGCCCTTGTTGTTCCTTCGCCCGGACGATACATATGGGGCTCCACTTCCCGAAGCTTCCGGATATGATAATCATAGATGGCATAACGGGAAGTCAGCCCTTGTGCTTTTTCACCGGCTTTCAACGCATGAGGCACATCTCCATACCAACGGCACAACTCCCAATAGCAAGTGGCGCGCAGAGCTATGGCCTGTCCGTAAATGTCCGAAAGATTGTTTGGCTCCCCCGTCATGATTTCCTGGAAGTTATCAAGCGCTTCAAAGCTGGATATCAGAGAGTTTGCCACGGATATTGTTTCGTAAATCTTGGTGAACACTTCCGTACCCTCTCCGGAGTCGATGTTATAAGAGCCCGTACCACCGGGATAAAACCATTTCTCACAGATTCCGGCACTACCTTCGTCATAGATGTCCTGGGAATCTTCGATATCAGACCCCCAGACCGGATGCCAGAAGAACCCTACATTGTGAAGACTTCTGTTTGCCCGAAGGGTTTCATAACCATAATACAATGCACCGCGCGCTGACTCTTCATTTGAGAAAACAAAATCGCGGTCTACTACACTCGGAGACGAAGTGTCGAGGAAATCCTGACAGCCGCTCATCGCAAATGTGACTACTGTTGCAAGAGCTATATTCAATATCTTTTTCATATTTTTTCTCTATTATTTTTCAATTACTGAATGACGGTTTAGAAAGTGATGTTAGCACCGAAAGTGAATGTACGCGCACGGGGATAGGTACCAAAGTCCATATTAAGCGTCGGGAAGATTCTCAGATTACTGTAGAATCCGCTTTGCCCGGTAGGAGTGGCATTCACCTCAGGGTCTATGCCCGAGTAGCCGGTAATAGTGAACAGATTGGTTGCCGTGAGATACAGGCGTACTTTATCTATTTTCACTTTAGCCAACAAGTTTTTTGGCAACGTGTAACCGAGAGTCAACGTCTGCAAACGAAGATATGAACCATCTTCCAGCCATTCTGATGAGGTGATGCCGCTTTGGTGGTAAGGCAAGTGATATTTGGCATTGGCATTCAAAGCTCTCAGTTCATCAGGATTGGTAACCGCATATAAGTCACCCGCAGCATTCACATTGTAAACCTTAAAGGCATCAGCCACCCACGATGCACGTTGCGCACCGATACCGTCAAACTCTTGTCCGGATGCATTGATCATGGCGGCCACATTGTATATTTTACCTCCGGCCGTCCAGTTGAAGTTAGTGGAAAGGTCGAAATTCTTATAGTTGAAATTCAACTGGAAACTTCCCGTATGGCGGGGCATCACCTCGCCCAGGCAAGTAGCGTCGTCCAGGTCAACCGTGCCGCTTTCATCCACATCGCGGAACTTGGCTGCACCGGGGAAAGCAGTCTGTCCGGAAGGAAGGTCGTAAGGATGCATATAGGTAGCCGTCAGCGCTTTCGTGATGTCGGGCACACCTTCTTTCAAGACATATTGGCCGTTAGTATAATTAAAGTCATCCACCGTATAATATCCTTCGCTGACAAATCCGCGTACCAGGCCGATTGCTTTTCCTTCGACGAACATATAATCGTTGGTAGGAACCAAAGAGGAAGAACCCCAGTATGAAGAATAGAGATACTGGTCTGCATTGGGCAGTTCATCCAGCTTATTGCGGTTATAGTTATAGATAGCGCCCACATTGAAGCGGAAATCACCCTTGTTTATCACATCCACATTTACCGAAAGTTCAATTCCGCGGTTGGAAGTCTTTCCGAAGTTCTGGAACTGATAGGAATATCCTGTCGTATTATCCACAGGCACAGCCATCAACAAGTCTTTAGTAGTATTCCAGTATACTTCCAGGCTACCATTGACACGATTGTTCAGGAATCCGAAGTCAACACCCAGATTGCGGGAAATAGTGGTCTCCCATTTCAGTTTGGAATTGGCCAGCAAACCATCCGGACGATAGAATGAGCCAAGCTCACCGTTAATAGGTGTATGGTTACTGCCCGAGCCCAGGCTCGACCAGGTTTCACGCCACAGATTAGAACTGATATTGTCACTACCCGAAGTACCGTAAGACAGACGAAGTTTCAGGTTGGAGAGCCAGTCCTTTGTTCCACTCATGAAAGGCTCTTCCGAAAGGCGCCATGCGAAAGCACCTGCGGGAAAATATCCCCAACGATTATCCGGCGCAAACTTTGAAGAACCATCGGCACGGAATGTTCCGGTAAAAAGGTAACGGTCCATAAACGTATAGCTCAGACGGCCGAAATATGATACCGTACGGGCGGGGACACTATAAGAGTTAGTAGCGGAAAAAGAAGTAGTCGCCGTATGAATCAATCCCATTGTAGTATCATAGTCAAACGTGCCGGGATAGCCACGACCGGTGATTTGAGAAGATTCAGAATCCGATTTCAAGATTTCGTTACCAAGAAGCACTGAGAATGAGTTGTTCTTGCCAAGTTCGAAATTATAGTTAAGAGTAGATACCGAACGCAAGCCGTCTCCCATGCCGCGGTTGAGAGTAGCGCGCTTATCTCCGTTGGTGTATCCGTTCTCATAGTACGTACTCTTCGACGAACTGCGTGTAAGCGACAATTCGCTACGGGCTACGAGTCCCTTGACAATCTCCCAGGACAGAGCGGCCGATCCTCTTAACGAACGCGAATAGGACTTGTTCGTGATGTCGTTAATCAGTTCCACCGGATTGTGTTTATCATCTATATTCGCCACACCGAAGCTGAAGCCCGATGCTACTTCCGAGTAAGAAACTCCACCCAGCGGATTGTCAATAGGACGGTAACGATAAGCTCCCGACACATTGGAACCTTTACCGTTCGTGACTCCTTCCTGCCCGTTCATGTTGGACTCCGTATAGCGGAAATCAACATCCAGGTTGAGTGTCTTCGCCAACTGCTGGCGAATCTTGAAAGAAGCATTCAGACGGTTGTAATCAGAGTTTATTTTGATACCTTCATCATTGATATAACCCAATGAGAATATCACTTTCGTTTTATCCGTACCGCCCGAGATGTTTACGTTATGATTATGCGTCAATGCGGTACGCAGCACATCGTCCGTATAGTCATGTGCTTTCACGTTTGCATAGTCTGCATAATGGTTTCCGTATTTGCTTCCCAAACCGAAATACTTCTCAACAGCATCCTGATTGGCCGTACCGCGTGAGGCCGCATAGCTCCAGTTATGAAGAACATATTCCTGTGCAGAAAGGGTTTCAAGCGTCTTCGATACATTCTTTACCTGTACATAGCCGTCGTAGCTGACTTTAACCCGTCCCTCTTTGGCACTCTTGGTTGTGACAAGGATTACACCATTCGCACCGCGTGCACCATAAATAGCGGTGGACGATGCATCCTTCAATACGTCGATTGATTCTATTTCCGAAGCCGGTATGTCACTGATATTGCTCACCGGGAAACCATCAACCACATAAAGAGGGTCATTGGACTGTGTGATAGAACCACCGCCACGTACACGCACCGAGATGGTAGCGCCTGGACGACCGTCCTGTGATATCACATTCACACCCGGCAGACGCCCTTGCAATGCCTGTGCAACATTCGAAACGGGATTGGCTGCAACTTCATCTCCTTTCACCGAAGCTATCGCTCCGGTCAGGTCGCGACGTTTCACCGTACCGTAACCGATAACCACTACCTCATCCAAAACCTCCGTGTCTTCGTTCAACTGAATATTGAAAACACTCTTGCCTGCTACGGCTATATCCTGGTCTACATAACCTATATATGAAATATGCAGCACTGCATTAGCAGACACATTCATAGTAAAGTTACCATCCATATCAGAAACAACCCCGTTGGAGGTTCCTTTTTCCAGAATGGTAGCACCAATAATAGGTTCACCGGCGGCATCTTTTACCAAACCGGAAATCTTAATTGCTTTTTTGTCATTAGAAGCTTGTTGCACACCTGGGATAGATGTGCCTCCCACCGCTGCCGGAGCAGCCTGAGAAAAAGTCCCCAGATTGAGATAGGATAAAACCCCGAGCATTAGCATGACTTTTTTCCTGTAATTCATAAGTAAATGATTTTTTGATTAAACTTAGATATATTCTCTTCATTTTGGTTAATGAACAAGGTGCCATAGGCTGTACCTTGCACTTGCAAAGTAGTGGAATATATATTTATTTCAGGTGAAAAATATGCTTGATTCGGTGTAAAAATCACCTTACCCCATCCTAAATATGCTGTAGATGGGATAAGGGGGAAAATCTCACAATACAGACACAAAAAATCCCCCCGGATTTACTCTTTCATGCAAGAGTGAAGCCGGGGGGATAAACAATCAAGTGCTTTCCGTTTATTTCAGATGTTTCAATATCCACTTCAACTGCCCATATTCCGTATCATTGGAAGTCCAGTGTTCATTAATCGGGGTAATCAAGGCTTCTTTCGGACAATCCAGCGTGTTATAAACAGCATAGCTGGTGGTCGGCGGACATACATCGTCGTTGTATCCCCAGGTTATATAAGTAGGCACCTTTATCAGCCGGGCGAAGTTCACTACATCATAATATGCCATTGTCTTGAGCTTATCGGGTGTATCCATCCCCGCCGTGCGGAAGAAGTGGGGATAACCACCGGCACGCCCGGCCTTATAACCGGCCATATCGCTCAAAGCGGGATGATTGGCCACACAAGCACTGACGCGATTGTCCAGACCTGTCGTAATCAGAGCCAAAGCTCCACCCTGGCTACCACCTTGGACAATAACATTCCGTCCGTCCCATTCCGGCAGGGAAGTCAGCAAGTCGATGCTGCGTACACAAGCCAGATAGACACGTTTCATATAATAATTATCACGATTGTCCAAACCATTGTTCAGATAGCCGTTTTCCCTGCCGTTGAAGGCATCACTGATTTCCTTGAATTCTTCTGCGGTCATTGTCGGGTTCAGCCCGTGTATCTCGATTTCAAAACGGATGCATCCCTCTTCTGCATAATATTTATGGCGCAAAGGTTCCTTGATGGTCTTGATGCCCGCTCCCGGTGGGCAAAGCACAACCGGACAAGAACCTTTCGCTGCATTCTTCGGATAGAAAAGATAACCGTAGATACTTTGTCCACGACTATTCAGCATCAATTTGACAAGGTAACAATCTACCTTATCAGTGCAGTATTCTTTTGCCAGTTCCTTCGTGTAAGTCAGCGGATATTTGGCGACTTCCGCTTTATTGTTATCCCAGAATTCTTTAAAGTCTTTAGGCATCTGCGTATAAGGCTTGATATTCTCCGGAGAGAAACCGACTTTTACGTGGTGCTTATAGCTCTTTCCATCCACAGTTGCCGTCATCCGGCAATCACGGAATCCCGGTTCCTTCATGGTTCCGATGGTAATCACAGCCTTGCCTTGTTTCAAGGTGACAGAACCGGACGTTTCGGCAGGCATCATATCTCCACCTATCTCATAAGATACGGTCACACCATCCCGTGGAATACCATATTTATAGAATTGTACTTCAACCGTAGCTTTCTCTCCGGTCTTATAAATCCAGTCGGCATGATTGGGTACGGTCACCCAAAGGACATCGCTCCGGTACGGATAATTCTCCGCAGATGCAAACGACAGCGGAAGTAACAAAGCAAACAGCAATACAAACAGGTTCTTTTTCATCATTGTGTTTTAATGTTTTTCAGTTCTTATTTATTTTCAGTTCTTATCAGCGTTTTATTACCAATAACTCATTCCCGTTTTTCACCGGATTCCACCCGTCCACTCCGGCAAGTACAGTTTCGGGCTCATAACCTTTGGTATTTTTCAGCTGACGGGAGAAAGGAGCACGTACTTTCGGATTAGCTCCTTCACCTGTACTTTCGTATTCAGCGTAAAACACGGTCTTCTCGGCTTCCTTATTTCCCCAGTTATTCCAACCGGCGGGAATAATGTGTTTACCTAAATTGCAATGGATAAAGACCGCCTGCGCATACGGACGCCAGGGACGTGAAAGATACACATCGTCCACACCGTCGTCAGCCGTCAACCGGCAGTCATAAAATACATAACCATACTTCTGTCCCTGGTCGGTGGAAGGTGCCGTCACATAACCACCTCTTTTACTATGGATATGGCAACGGTTGAATACCGCCGTCGACCAGCCGAAAATGAAATCGACCGTACCTTCTATGTAGCAATCTTCATAATATTGGCGGCAACCTTTCCCATAGGTATAGAGTGTGTCCTGGCAACCGAGAAAACGGCAGTTCTTGAAGTAAACACGGTCGGCACTGACAAAACAAGCCACAGCCTGCCCCACCGGGCCGGAAGAGTTTTCAAACGTGATATTCTCCGCATAAAAATCGGGAGCATAAATATAGCAGGAAGACGAACCGGAAGTTCCCTTTTCCTCACCAAAACAATTCTTTTTCTGTGCATAATCATCGTAGGAAAGCACAGCTCCGTCTTGCCCGATCAATGAAACGTTGATTTTACTTTCCGGAACCACGATTTTCTCCTTATACACGCCTTTGCGAACCAATATCGTAGTGCGCACATTCTTACGGAAATCGGGAACGGCATCAATAGCCTCCTGCACCGTAAAGAAATCTCCGCTACCATCCTGCGCCACCACATAATCATAATGACGGACATATTTCGCCAGTTCCGGCACTTCCTTAGCTATTGCATCCATAGCCAGACCGGCCACTATACGGCCCCCATAAACATTCAGATGAGTATTATCTTCACGACCCTTAGGCAGGGCGGCAACCTGATTGGCAGGTACCCACATGAACAGTTTCTTCGATTCTACGGGTCCCATACCCTCCACCAGCTCATGCGTAACCTTATTCATATCCACAAATGCCACTCCAAGCTCTTTCGCAACATTTCGCGGAGAGTCCAGATAAGCACCATGCGTATCAATCAGTTTATCACCTTCTGCGGCTGCAGGTTGTTCCGAAGCCTCCCGCCTCGCATCCGGATTCACTCCTTTCTGTATGTCATCCTGGCTGATGGCCTGAGCCACCACATTTCCGTTTGCCGTCCCGAAGTTACGGCGCACGATAGAGTTAAACAAGACCGGAATGCCGCCTTTGGCACGTGTCTCGTTCACAAATCGTTTCAGATTCCCATCAAAGGTGCCGCCCGGAGAGGTATAACGTTTCGGGTCCGACTTCTCATCATTGTGTCCGAACTGGATAAATACGTAGTCTCCTTTCTTCACCTGCGAAATGACTTTCTCCCAGCGTCCTTCATCAATGAAGCTCTTGGAACTGCGTCCGTTCACAGCATGATTGTCCACACGAATTTCTTCGGAAAGATAACCGGGCAACATCTGTCCCCAGCCACGTTCGGGGTTTTCACCCGTCAACGGTTTATTGGCCATTGTAGAGTCACCAATCATAAAAATAGTAATCACAGGTTTATCGGCTCTGAAAGCGGAGAGCAGAAAGAACAACCCCAACAGTAATGTCAACTTATGTTTCATGGTTCATTATTTATAAAATAGTATTCTTATTTTCCGGGTGCAATATTACCCAAAAACAGAGGTTTTGAAGTGTAAAAAAAGCCGCAATCGGTAGAAAAATTAATATTTGCGACAGAACCAATACCTTGTCAACAAGAAGTTAACTTCCTGTCAACAAAGAGTTAGCTTCCTGTCGACAAGAAGTTAACTTCTTGTAGGCAGGAAGCTAAGTCACTAATTCACAGGCTTCCAGTCACTGCACATTCTATAGATATAATTCAGGTCATCGTATTGGGCCGCCTCCTTCTTGGTCAGCTGTTTCGCCCATTTCACACGACCGGCCACCGAAGCGCCGTCCCCCTTACTTCCATACTCTGCGTAGCGGGCCGTCCGTTCATTTTCCGTTTTTCCCCAGTTATGCCATCCTTCGGGACGAATGTGCTTGCCCATCTCACAATTGATGAATACGGTAGCGGCATATGGTCTCCAGGGACGTCCCAGATATACTTTATCCACCCCTGGTTCGGCAGTCAGCCTGCAACTTTTAAAAACATAGCCTACTGCAATATCTTCGGGGGTAGAAGCTGCCGTCACGTAAGAATTGGTTTTGCTACGGATTTCGCAATTCTCAAATAAAGCGGTAGAAGGGCCGAAAATAAAATCGGTGGTTCCTTCGATGTAGCAATCCACAAAATACAGGCGTGTGCCTGCGACACCTGTATAGATAGTATCCTGGTTTCCCAGAAAGCGGCAGTTTATGAACACCAGCTTGTCCCCCTCCGTATGGAGTGCAACAGCTTGTCCCAGCCTGGCAGCATTGTTCTCTATAGTCAGATTCTTGAAAGTGATGTTGTTGCCCTGCACTTTCACTGTATAGGTACGGAAAGTTCCCATCTTATTGATATTGGCATGGTCATCATAAGTGATAATCGTTTTTTCCGCGCTTTCACCTATGAAATCCACATTCTGAACCCAGGACGGGATAATTACTTTCTCCTTATAAACGCCATTCTTCACCAGCACCGTTACCTTATAGTCCATAAAGGCGCGGATGCCTTCCATTGCTTCTGTCAGCGTACGATAGTCACCCGAACCATCGCGGGCTACTACAATCGTATCCTTATATTGGGACTGTGCCGACATCGGCATGATGCCCACGAGCAAGAGGGCGATACCACATAAATAATAGGTCAGTCGTTTCATTGTCTTATTTCTGATTTACGATTTCCTTAACTTGTTACAGGCGCTCCCACTCCAGGCTTGCCATGATAAACGGACCCACCGCTTTGGGGTCATTACTACGGATTGTTTCATTTATATAATAGGTGTAGTCGCCCATACGATAGTTCTTACCGCCCAAACCGGCAACCGCACAAGCCTTGGTTATAGTCACCACGCCGTCTTTATCCACTTCGATGAAATTATCGAGAATACCTTGATAACCTTTCAGCGCTACTTTCAGATAAGATTTATCAATATAACCTTTACGAACAGCTTTGAACAATGCATATACGAACATAGTAGAGCAAGAAGACTCCAGATAGTTCCCCTTCTCACCGCTCTTGTCCAACACCTGATACCACAATCCTGTCTTCGGATCTTGTATACGCTTCACCTGTGCAGCAATATTATTAAGGATAACCAACATCGAATCACGTCCGGCCTCATGCTTCGGGATAAAATCGAGTGCATCAACAAATGCCATAGCATACCAGCCCATAGCACGCCCCCAGCTGTGTTGCGATTGTCCCGTAACGGGGTCTGCCCAACGCTCCTTGCGGCTTACATCACAAGCATGACGATAGAGTCCGTTCTTCGGGTCGTATGTATGTCGGGCCACTGTAATGAACTGATTGACAATATCCTTATAATCCTGTACACGATTGTTGCGGAAAGCATATTCGGCATAGAAAGGCGCTCCCATATAGAGGCCATCCAGCCACATCTGGTTCGGATAAACCTTCTTATGCCAGAAACCGCCATCATCATTACGCGGATGGGTATCAAGCTGGCTGCGCAGCAAGTCAATCGCTTTTTTATATTTCTCGTCTTTCGTCTGTTCGTAGATACGGAACAGGAACTTTCCTGAGTTCAGACGGTCGATATTATATTCATGCAGTTTATAGGTCTCGATACTTCCGTCTTTGTGTATCATTGTGTCTGCATAAGCCAGGGCATAGTCGAACATTTTCTGGTCTCCATACGCATCGTATACATCCAGCATGGCCTGCAATTCCAGTCCGTGACAATAGTCCCATTTCAATTTCGGTTGGAAATCCAACTGCCATGATTCCGGGCAACGAATCATTTCCGACTCTACCATACGTACCGACCACGGTTGCTTATCGCTTACCTTCTGAGCAGCTAACTGGGTGGAGCAAATCAATGCTCCCATAACAAAAGTTTTACAAAGTAGATTGTTCATCATTCTGTTCTTGTTTTTAGGTATATAGATTATATTAAGTAATGTGACAAAGATAGCGGTTCTCACCTAAAACGTTGTGTACTTTTCGACTGAAAAGGTGCATTATTTATTTTTGCCCTCCGTAAAGTTAGTTTTTCGTGTACGAGAACGAGTGTTTTCGTGCACGATAACGAGTTTTTTTGCCATTTATTTGCACTTGAAACAAAAATTGCAGGAAATTAGACGAAAAATGTATTGATTTACATCAAATAATGTGTATTTTTGGCCCCAGAAATAAGAATTAATAATTTTAAATCAACGTATCATGAGTTTAAATCAAAATGCAATGGGAAAGATGACCAACTACAGGTGGACCATCTGTGCCATGTTATTTTTTGCGACAACAGTAAACTACCTTGACCGCCAGGTGCTGTCATTGACGTGGGATGAATTTATCAAACCTGAATTCCACTGGGACGAATCACATTACGGAACTATCACTTCTGTTTTCTCTATTGTTTATGCAGTATGTATGTTGTTTGCCGGTCGTTTTATCGACTGGATGGGTACTAAGAAAGGTTTCCTCTGGGCTATCGGCGTATGGTCGGCAGGTGCTTGTCTTCACGCTCTTTGCGGTGTTGTAACCGAACATTTCGTAGGTCTGCACAGTGCAGCCGAACTTATGGGTGCTACAGGTGATGTAGTGGTAACTATCGCCACCATCAGTATGTACTGTTTCCTTGCAGCCCGTTGTGTACTGGCACTTGGTGAAGCGGGTAACTTCCCCGCAGCCATCAAAGTGACTGCTGAGTATTTCCCTAAGAAAGACCGCGCGTATGCTACTTCTATCTTCAATGCCGGTGCTTCTATCGGTGCCCTGGTTGCTCCGTTGACTATTCCTTTGCTTGCCAAGGCATGGGGTTGGGAAATGGCTTTCATCGTAATTGGTGGTCTTGGATTTATCTGGATGGGCTTTTGGGTATTCATGTACTCTAAACCTTCTGAAAGCAAGCACGTGAACAAAGCCGAGCTTGAATACATCGAACAAGACAAGCACGAAGAAGGTGCAGCTCCCGTTGTAGAAGAGAAAGACGAAAAGAAGATGAAATTCTGGCAATGCTTCAGCTACAAACAGACGTGGGCATTCGCTTTCGGTAAATTCATGACTGATGGTGTATGGTGGTTCTTCTTGTTCTGGACTCCTTCTTATCTGAACACACAGTTCGGTATCAAAACCTCCGAAGGATTGGGTATCGCATTGATCTTTACTCTATATGCCATCACGATGCTTTCTATCTATGGCGGTAAATTGCCTACCATTATTATCAACAGGACCGGTTTGAACCCCTATGCAGCACGTATGCGTGCGATGTTGATCTTCGCATTCTTCCCGCTGGTAGTATTGCTGGCACAGCCTTTGGGTACGATTTCTCCGTGGTTGCCGGTAATCATGATCGGTATCGGTGGTGCAGCTCACCAGTCTTGGTCTGCCAACATCTTCTCTACTGTAAGTGATATGTTCCCGAGAGCAGCTATTGCAAGTATTACGGGTATCGGTGGTATGGCCGGTGGTTTCGGCTCAATGATTCTCCAGAAAGTAGCCGGTAACTTGTTCGTATATTCATCCGGAAGCACAATGGTAGATGGAAAAGAAGTGGAAATGACTCATGATTTACTTGAGCAAGGTGCACAGTTCGTACGTCCTGCTATGGAATTTATGGGATTCTCCGGTAAACCCGCAGGATACTTCATCATCTTCTGCGTATGTGCAGTAGCTTATTTGATTGGTTGGGTTGTAATGAAGGCTTTGGTTCCGAAATACAAACCTATCGTATTGGAATAATACCGGAATCATAGTATAAACAGATAACGAAAAAGGTGCTCTCTTTGCAGGGGCACCTTTTTTAGTATATATAGGAAAAGTACAGACACAAAAAAAGCCCCTTCTCACGAAGCGACTCTCTTCTGCTCTCTCCCGTGAAAAACGTGAACCTCAGTATACTTTAGCAATTTTACCTTCAAACGGTCCATGAGAGATACGGGAGCGCAAAACTTCAAGGTGAAAAAAAGGGAAGTCTCACGACTTCCACAATTCTTCTAACCTTAAATCTAAATCTCTATGAAAAAAACGTGTGACAAATATAGGGGTTTATCTCATTCAGAAATACTAATAAAATATATAAAGAAAAGAGGAACGTTTAAGATTTGCTAAATGAGGGCGACGAAGCCTTAGAGAACCGTATCTAACAAGTCCGCATAGATAGGGTTTTGTTGTAACAAATGGGGCACTCCTGTCATAAACAATTGCTTGCGGGCACGGGTAAGAGCTACGTTCAGTTTACGGTCAATCCACACTCCTCTCTCTTCCGTAAGATTGGCAAGGAACTTTAGCTGGTAAGTACGATTCACACAGAAGGAATAAATGATCACATCGCGCTCGCTTCCCTGAAAACGTTCGACGGTATCTACCAGGATGTCGTTCAAGGCCGGGATTCCCAAAGCCGCTATTTCGCTTTTAATGAGGGATATCTGACTACGATAAGGGGTGATGACGCCCAAAGTCAGAGTAGGCTGGAAGCCAGAACCGCCAGCCTCGTATTGCCGATAGACAGCCGCTGCCAGCCGGGCCACAAGCTGTGCTTCAAAATGATTAATCTTTGCCGATTGTGATGCTGCTTCCGGTTCGGAAGGAAGAAACGCCACGCGACGCACCAATATATCTGCAAACTCATCTCCTTCAAGTTCCGGAGCAAGTACAAGTTCGCCTTGCTGATGTGGCAAGCCGACTGTTTCCAGTAACCCGCCATAGAAGGCACGGTTCGGAAACCGCGCTACTTCCACGTTCATGCGTCCCTGGCGGCAAAGCATGTCATGGAAATGATTCATGGTTAGCGGTAAGTGATTAGCAGTGCAGGCAAGTTTACGGTAGAGACGTTCGAAAAAAGAATCTTTCAGGTTATGCAGTCCGATGCTGTGCAGACAATCCTCGCAGACCTCCGATTGAGATTCCGATTGAAGTACGACCGCAGGCAATTGCTTATGGTCACCTATGAGGATGAACTTACCGATGGCATTTCCGCCAGCCACGTTCCGGGCACAGAGAAGTCCCAACAATTGCGGTTCCAGTATCTGGGTGGCTTCATCCACAATAGCCACATCGAAAGTCTTCAGACGGAAAAGTTCGGTCTTGGAAGAGAATGTGGAGACTGTACCTACGAAAACACGGCAACGTTCTATCCGGGCATGCACTTCACGACGTGTGGAACAAGGTTCCAACACATTCTCTATCAGATGTGAGCGGAAAGAAGTATCACAGGAAAGTTCACTCCCGATACGAATAAAATCAATCCCGGGCGTTATAGCAGAGAGCGTCTTGCATATTTCATCTACTGCACGGTTCGTATACGAAAGCAGTAATATCTGTTTTCCCTCACGGTAGAAAGCTTCCACCATACCACGCAAAGCGCGGGAAGTCTTTCCCGTACCCGGAGGCCCGACCAAAAGGAAATAATCCTTTGCTGCCTGAGCTTTCAGGGTGATACGGGAGAAATCATCCGGAGCAGCCGCAATGCAAGCATCAAAAGAAGGGTCGAATTCCGGTTCACGCTGGAATAATAATAAATCCCGGCGATCCTTGTTCGCGGAAAGAAAAGCAGAAAGCCCCAGATACATACTGCGGAAAGAAGTATCCATATAGTCGTGCTCAATGGCATAGCGGCTGTCAAGAGGAAGCACAGAGGTGTTTTGCTGCGAAGCACGGAGGCGGACACGGATATCCCGGTCGGTGATCCGTTCGATATTTCCTTTGAATACCATTTTATTGGTTACATTATCCGCGTCATTATTACGTTGATACAGGACGACGGCATCACCTTCGCGGAAATTCGGTAAAGCCTGTGAAGGACGGGCGAATGATGATTCGCCCCCACAAGCATTATGTTCACCTTGCAGGGGCGAATCATCATTCGCCCGCAACAACACAAGATACGCCTTATGCAGATCCGCCGCATGGTTCTCCTTGATGGTCAGGTCATACAAAATCTCGCCCGCCTCGCACTTTTCTTCAAGCGTAGACAACCACAACGCAGCAGCACCTGTACGGCCTTCATAGTCAATATCTCCCGATTTGGAAGTATATAATTCCTTGGTTATAAAGTTATAGAGCGTATGGAAATAGCACTGTTCCAGCGGAGTAAGCTTACAGATACGCTGCGCCACAGCATCAATGGACGGGCAAAGATAGCGTTTCCACAAAGTATTGTCCAGATGACGCTCGTTCAACGTATCCGGATTGATATCCTTCAACCGTTCCGCGGTGTAGTGCGGGCTGTTGCGCAACTGCATGCCGTATTCATTTGCCACAATCCGGTTGCGTACATCCATTACACGCCGCACCATCGCCCAGGATGGGCGGGCAGGATATAACAACGGGTAACGGGTATACAGCAGATACGCCTTCACCTTGCGGTGATCCATCCCCATAGAATATTCCAGCACAGCCTGATAGAGCAGCATCTGTACTTTGTTATTTTCCTTTGGTTCCACTTTGCCCCGGATAGAGTATTCATCCGCTTTGCCCGACTTCATTTCTATGAAAGACGACATGTCACGCTGCATATAGTCCAAACGTCCTTGCAAGCCCAGGGCTTCACAAATATAGGTAGGCTCCAACACCGCATCCGCCTTGTCCAGTTCATAACCGGGAGCGCGGAATGTCTCCGTCACCGTTTGCCGGATATGGTCGAAGTGCCGCTTACAATCCGCAAAAAACTCTTTTTCCTTCTCCCTGTCCAGTAAATCGGCACAGGCAGCCAGTTCAATGGAATAGATACGGAAGGCTTTCTTCATACAAGCCAGATAATCGGGTTCTTCCTTAGCGTAAATCCATTCATCCAGAAAAAGATTGGCGATGTTACCAAGCAAGAGGGGACGTGTATTATCGGGCGACTGCAAGCGCGCCAGCAGATAATTGGCGGGATGATGCCCGTAATCTTTGAAACATTCTGCAAGAGAACTGATATCCAACAGATAATCAGGCTCCAAAATGATAAAGGAAGGCGTCAGGATGCCTGCTTCATCCACAGCCACATCCAGCAAGTTGACTTGCGCATGACGCCACAGCAGCCGACAGGTTTCGGCAAACTCTTCATTCACCTGCGGCACATTATAACGCACCCGCAACGGTTCGTCGGCAACGGTGTCTACAGGAGATACATATAAAAAGGCCTCATCGGCATACTGGAAACAGACACGCATCCGTCTTACCCGTTCCCTGGCGGGTGGAGAAACGATATAAGTGGCATCTGCACGAGGTAACAGGCGATAGAGCACGGCAGGAATTTCGTCTCCCGTAAGCCGTTTCACAAAGAAAGCCAGTGTCTTGACATCCCGTAAGAGATTCTCACGCGAGGGTTCAGCCTGCCGGTTCAGTACGGCATTGGAAGTCAGACGGAAAGTATGCAGACGATTTTGTTCTACGACAGACAGTCCGGCTTTGGACGCTACGAAACTGATGCGTGCGGAGAGGTCGGTCATTTGCAAACTGCCATCTGGCATCTGTGTACGGCAAAGGCGTTCCAGAAACTCACGGAGCTGGCGGTAAGCCGCCGTCAGCGGAATGTCTTCATCCCGGCAGACGGTAAGTAAAAAGTGATAGTATTCGTGTACGTCTTCTTCCATCATTCCTCCTTGTCTTCATCAGTCTCGTCCGCGTCGGTCTTCTTGTCCTTAATCATCAAGATACTCAACTCATAGAGCAGATAAAGCGGAACGGAAACCACGGTCAGAGTGAAAGGGTCGCCCGTCGGGGTAATGATAGCCGCGACAATTACGATAATCACCAGTGCATGACGGCGATACTTGCGCAGGAAAGATTTGTGCACCAGTCCCAGCAATGAAAGCAGCCAGGTCACCAATGGCAACTCAAAGGCAAGGCCCATGCAAAGCACCAGCATCATGAAATTGTCTATATAGGAGTTCAGGGAAATCTGATTCTCGATAGCCGCGCTCAATTGATAAGTGGAAAGGAAACGCAACGTCAACGGATAAACCATGAAATAGCCCAGCAGCACGCCGAGGAAAAACATCACCGTACCGATGCACAAGGCTTTCTTTACCCCACGACGCTCATTGGGATAGAGTGCGGGACTGATAAATTTCCATATTTCAAAGAAAATATAAGGTGTAGCCGTCACCACCGACATCCAGAAAGCGGTGGACATATGTATAAAGAAGGGGGCTGCCAGATTGATATTGATAAGTTTGACATGGAAATCCTGTGTAAAGAAATCATCGTGAAGGTCGAAGACTTTACCTACATAACGCAATACGTCATAAAAGATAAAATCATTGTGACAAGGTGCCAACACTACATTATCAAACAGCCACGGCATCGCAATGAAGTAACCGACAGCCAACACAAACCATACGCCGAGTACGCGAAACAGCACACGGCGCAATTCGTCCAAATGATCCCAAAAAGTTAGTTCTTTATCCGCCATAATTGAGTGAAAAAGCTACAGACTACAAAGTATAAAAGATAAGTACTCACTCATAATTAATGCGAATCAGGAGTTGAAACAGATTCATAACGGTACAGAAATGAAGCAAATAAGGAATGAGATAGACGATAATTTTGCGCAGCCTAAGGCTGAAAGCCTTTCATCTTATAGCCCAGGGCAACGCCCTGGGGATTGGTATGTATGTATCTTTGCCCTGTAAGGGCAAAAGCCCGTATGTGGTGTTATGCCCTTACAGGGCGTAAGATTGTGTGGTACGGTTCATTCCCAGGGCGTTGCCCTGGGCTATAAGATGAAAGCCTTTCAGGCTTAAGCTGCGCTATACTATTAAGAAATTAAAGTCCGCGTTCATCCGCCTTATCCGCATCGTCCGCGTACCCATTTGTTTCATATCCTAATAATCAAGAGCTAAATTCAACTCCTGATTCGCATAACTTAGTTTATACTATAAGGAAAAGATAATTCAGAGGGGTGTATGGTTTAGATATACGGACTATCTGTCATCCTGAGCTTGTCGAAGGATGACAGATACTACCGACTATCAAAAGCAGAACACTAAATTATCATTTCTCCTTTGAAACCGGCTCGTCTATATCTTCCTTGGTTTTATTGATTTCTTCTTTTGCTTCGTTCACACCTTCCTTGAAGCTCTTCACGCCTTTTCCGAGTCCCTTCATCAGTTCGGGGATTTTCTTACCACCAAACAACAACAGGATTAGCAAAGCAATGATGACCCATTCGGACCCACTGGGCAAAAAGCCTAATAAGAGTAAGTTTGTCATATCCGTAGTATTTTTTAATTTGATGCAAATATAATGGTTTCACTACAGATTACACAGATTTACACTGATTAAAACGAAAACTTTCTGCGCCAAGCCGAATATCCGGGAAGAGCATACAACTCACGGATGGACTGCTAATCCTGATAATACACCCGTTTCACCCGCGTCGAGACACTCGTCAACACTTCGTAAGGGATGGTTTCGAGTATATCAGAAAGCACCGTAATGGGCAGATGGTCACCGAATATCTCTACCGTATCGCCCTCCTTACAGTCTATATCCGTCACGTCGATCATGCAGACATCCATACAGATATTGCCAACATAAGGCGCACGCTGCCCGTTCACCAGGCAATAAGCATGACCGTTACCAAGATGGCGGTTCAGCCCGTCGGCATACCCGATAGGCAATGCGGCAATGCGCGAATTACGCGTCAGGTGTCCCTTGCGGCTATATCCCACCGTATCTTCTTCGGGCACTTCACGTATTTGCAGGATGGTCGTTTTCAGCGTACTCACATTATTTATAATACTGTTGTCAATCGGGCTGATACCATACAGACCGATGCCCAGACGCACCATATCAAACTGCGCCCCCGGGAAACGCTCGATACCTGCCGAGTTGCAAATATGCCGCAATATCTTATGCGGAAACGCCTCCTGCAATTGCATGGATGCCGCTTCAAACGCCTCGATCTGCCCACGTGTAAACGCATCAAACTGTGCCGCATCACTACCCACAAAGTGAGAGAACACCGAACGCGCGATCACCGCATTCTGGCTTTTCAAACGCTCAATAAGCCGTGGCATATCGTCGGCAGCGAATCCCAGGCGATGCATACCCGTATCCAGTTTGATATGAATAGGGAAATTAGTGATACCTTCCTTCTCCGCTTCCTTGATCAGCGCATCCAGCAGATGAAAGCTATACACTTCCGGCTCCAGTTTATAGTCAAACATGGTCTTGAACGCCGTCATCTCGGGATTCATGATGATGATGCTTGCCGTGATGCCCGCCTTACGCAGTTCGGAACCTTCGTCCGCCACAGCCACCGCCAGATAATCGACATGATGTTCCTGCAACGTTTTGGCAATCTCATACGAACCGGCACCATAGGCAGAGGCTTTCACCATACATACCATCTTTGTCTCCGGCCTCAACCGGCTGCGATAATAGTTCAGGTTGGCTACCATGGCACCAAGATTCACCTCAAGAATCGTCTCGTGCACCTTCTTCTCCAGTTCTTCCGTCAAAGTGTCGAAGCCGAACTGACGGGCGCCTTTTATCAATATAATCTCATTTTCCAGTCGCAAGTCTCCACGCGAAATGGCGCGCAACAATGCCTCCGTATCAGGATAGAAAGCCTTTTCGATATCAAACCGTGCAGCACACGAAGAAATCTCACTCCCCACCCCTATGATACGCTCGATACCACGGCTGCCCACCAGTTGCGAAACCTTCCGGTAAAGCGTCGGTGCATTCTGCCCTGTCTCCAGTATATCTGAAAGGATCAGTGTACGTTTCAATCCGTTGCTCTGCGAACGGCGGTACAGAAAATCGAGCGCAATGTCCAGCGAAGCAAGGTCGCTGTTATAGCTATCATTTATCAGCAGGCAACCATTTTTGCCTTCCTTCACTTCCAGACGCATAGCCACCGGCTCCAGAGTCGTCATACGCTCCGTAATCTTCCCGGCAGGAAGCATCAGATAGAGGCAGGCCGCCAGACAGTTCAGAGAGTTCTCAATAGAAGCATCGTCAATGAAAGGCAGCATAAACGTATTGTCCATCTCCAGATAGCGGTAAGAGATGACCGTGCAATCCTCCTTCTTCTCCACCTTACTAATAAATAGAGGACGCTCCATATCCTTCCGGCTCCACGCTATCTCACGGGCACTGAGCATGGATTTCGCCACGCAGTTACTGATGAATTCATCGTCTCCGTTATAAATAACCACATCACAGTTTTTGAACAACGTCAGTTTCTCCATACATTTCTCTTGTAGAGAGAAGAAATTCTCCTGATGAGCACCACCAATATTGGTCAGTATGCCAATAGTAGGCTTGATGATATTCTGTAAGGCACGCATCTCTCCCATTTCCGAAATGCCTGCTTCAAAGATAGCAAGTTCGGATTGTTCGTTCATCTGCCAAACAGACAAAGGAACGCCAATCTGCGAGTTATAACTGCGTGGTGAACGGACAATCACCCGTTCAGGACTGAGCAATTGATGAAGCCACTCTTTCACAATGGTTTTTCCGTTGCTGCCCGTAATGCCGATTACCGGTATCTGGAACTGCTCCCGATGTTGCTCTGCCAACTTCTGCAAGGCCTTTAGGGGATCGGAAACCACTAAAAAATTGACCATTGACAATTGACAATTGACAATGGGCTGCGCACCGTCACGCTGCATAGAATTGTCAATTGTCAATTGTCCATTGTCAATTGCTTTAAGGGTTTCTTGGGTGACCACAAAGTTGCGGACGCCTCGGGAGTATAAATCAGGGATATAGCGGGCGCCGTCGTTGCGTTTGGTGGCCAAAGCAAAAAACAGCGTTTCTTCGGGGAAACTCAAGGAACGGCTGTCGGTCAGTAACCAGTCTATGGTTGCCGGCGCGTCCCCCACACGCCGTGCACCGATGCGTTCGGCTATTGTTTCAATTGTATATGACATATTTCTTTCTCGTTTTGGAAATCTAAGTACGGGTATTTTTTGTTAAGTCGGTCTATTTTTAACACAATTTGTCCTAAAAAACGCTTATGCTCGTCTGACTCCGGATGAAAAGGCTTGTGAGATAACGCTTTATTGATATTTTCACTTTCCTGCATAATCTCTAACGCATCCTCAGAGAGGCAGGTCTGCACAAACTTCTCCCATACGTAGCGCACCGCTTGGGGGGATGGGTGCACCATGTCGTCGGCATAAAAACGGTAGTCGCGCAGCTCGTCGAGCAAGAGTTCGTAGGCCGGAAAATAAAAGACATGTTCGGGAAAAGCAGCGTGCAGCTGGTCTATGGCAAGCAGAAGCGCAGCTTTGCTCAGTTGGTTGGCATGCATTCCGTCGCGTACATGCCGGATAGGGCTGACGGTAAGGATGACTTTCAGCTTCGGATTCCGGACTATCAGGCCGGAGAACAGGGAAGTATAGTCCGATACTATTTCTTGCACGCTAAGGCGGCGACGGGTAAAGACAGACTCCGGTTGTTTATGACAGTTTGCCACAACGCGTCCTGTTTGTTCGTACACCCACGATGTGCCGAAAGTCAGCAGCAGACAGTTCAGCTGGTGGATGCGGGTATGCGCCGCTTGCAAACGGGTGTTGATGCGCCGCAAAGTTTCTTCTGCCGAAGTGGAAGAGAAATCTCCGTGATGCATCGGACTGTGCCAGCATTCACGGAAGAAGAACAAATCTTCTTCCGTATAAATCCGGCCCGACACCACCTCGCGCAAAGCTGCCGAAACCGACAGTGGATTGTAAAGGACTCCAAAAGGATTCACATCCGGACGAAACTTGGCGTCTGCCAGCAATGCACCGATATGGGTGGCAAAGCAAGACCCCATCAGCAGAAGTTCGTCCGACTGGACGAAACGGGGCAGGCCGGAAGGTAATTCAACGGGAGTAAAAAAGTTCATAATTCTCTGTTTACATCATCATATTTTTCCGGATAGAGAATTTCACAATAGCCATTGCCTGAATGGAAGAGAAAGGAACATCCATCGGTTCGTGGTGCGGATTGTAACTCACCAGCCTGATATACCCTTCTATGTCGGAACGATTCACGTATTTCACTGTCAGATACTCGTCGCCATCAATACAGAATGAAACCAGATACATTTCACCATAAATGACATTTCCGAAGCTGTTGATTTCCTTGAAACCTACGATGTCTCCCGACTTCAGGATGGGATACATGCTGTCTCCGCTGATGTAGACCGCACCGTCGCACACGGGAATACTGGGAATTTGTATTTTACCTACCACGTACTGCTGCTTGTTGGCAAGCAAGGTCCGCAGGTTAGCGGCAGCGGCGATATCATACAGCATCACAGTGCGGTCTTTCAGCGCATCGGAAGTTTCCGACTGAGGGATGAGGGGCTTCTTTCCCAGCAATAGCCAGTTATAGTCCACATCTTTCAATTTACTCAGTAACAACGGAAAGTCTATACTATTTCGCGCAACCCAGTTACTAAGTGTAGAACGCGACACCCCCAGATAAGCAGCCAGGTCAGCATCGGTTTTAAAGTTCAATACACGTTTGGCGCGCTTCACAATGTCTGCTACATTAAACAAGAGATCTTTTTCTTTTTCCATTTTAAATCAAGTTCTAAAGGCATGCGTTTTCTATACGAAAATCCAATTTATATTTGCCGCAGCAAAACTAATCAATTTGTTTCTAAACAAACAAACAAAAGTATGAAAGTTACGAAAAAGCAGTATGAACTTCTTTCATTGCCCAATCAGAATAGAAGAAAATCGGCAAAATGTCCTCATCTGCAAAACTCCGAAGAAGTTAAAGAGCCGGGGATTGAGTTTTTTTTGGAGAAAAAGGAAATACCTTCCGTTTTCTTTTACTAATTTTGCAATTTGTAATCCTCAGAACAGAGATGAAGACAGAGACAACAACATATAACTTGCTGAATTCCATTTTCAACCCCGAAGACCTGCGTAAACTTAGTGTTGAGCAACTTCCGGAAGTTTGCAAAGAATTGCGGCAAGACATTATAAAAGAAGTTTCGTGCAACCCGGGACACTTTGCAGCCAGTCTGGGGACGGTAGAACTGACCGTCGCCCTGCACTATGTGTTCAATACCCCCTACGACCGCATTGTGTGGGACGTAGGCCATCAGGCTTATGGACACAAGATACTGACCGGACGCAGGGAAACATTCTCTACAAACCGGAAATTCAAAGGTATACGTCCATTCCCCTCTCCCGACGAAAGTGACTATGACACTTTCACTTGCGGACATGCATCCAATTCCATATCGGCTGCGCTGGGCATGGCAGTGGCCGCCGCCGAAAAGGGCGAAGAAGACCGCCATGTGGTCGCCATAATCGGCGACGGTTCGATGAGCGGCGGTCTGGCTTTCGAGGGTTTGAACAACGCCTCCACCACATCAAACAATCTCCTCATTATCCTCAACGATAATGACATGGCGATTGACCGCAGTGTAGGTGGCATGAAACAGTATTTGTTCAATCTGACGACTTCCAACCGCTATAACCAGTTGCGTTTCAGAATATCAAAAATGCTCTTCAAGGTAGGCATCCTCAACGAGAACCGCCGCAAGGCACTGATTCGCTTTGGCAATAGCCTGAAATCGATAGCTGCCCAACAACAGAATATTTTCGAAGGAATGAATATCCGCTACTTCGGTCCTATCAACGGACACGATGTAGTAAATATCGCACGGATTCTGCGGGATATAAAGGATATGAAAGGCCCGAAAATCCTGCATCTGCACACCATCAAAGGAAAAGGTTTCAAACCCGCCGAGATAGCACCGGGCATCTGGCATGCACCGGGCAAGTTCGATCCCGAAACCGGCGAACGCTTCATGGCAGATACACACAACCTGCCCCCACTCTTTCAGGACGTGTTCGGCGAAACCCTTGTGGAACTCGCCAAACAGAATCCACGCATTGTCGGTGTCACCCCTGCCATGCCTACAGGCTGCTCCATGAACATGCTGATGCAAGCAATGCCCGACCGCGCTTTCGACGTAGGCATTGCCGAAGGACATGCCGCCACCTTCTCGGGTGGTATGGCGAAGGAAGGAATGCAACCGTTCTGCAACATCTATTCCTCGTTCATGCAGCGCGCTTACGACAATGTAATTCACGATATTGCCATTCTCAAACTTCCCGTCGTGCTCTGCCTTGACCGCGCCGGACTGGTAGGTGAAGACGGACCGACACACCACGGTGTGTTCGACCTGGCATACTTCCGCCCCGTACCCAACCTGACCATATCCTCACCCATGAACGAGCACGAGTTGCGCCGCCTGATGTACACGGCGCAACTGCCGGACAAGGGTCCGTTCGTCATCCGTTACCCACGTGGACGGGGTGTGCTGACGGACTGGCAATGCCCTTTGGAAGAAATACCCGTAGGCAAAGGACGCAAGCTGAAAGAGGGTAAAGACCTTGCTGTCATCACCCTCGGCCCAATAGGTAATGTAGCCTCAAAGGCCATAGAACAGGCAGAAAAAGAAAAGAATATCTCAATAGCACATTATGACCTGCGTTTCCTCAAGCCTTTGGATGAGGAGATGCTGCACGAAATAGGACGCTCATTTTCCCGCATCGTCACCATTGAAGACGGCATACGAAAAGGCGGCATGGGGACTGCCATTCTGGAATTTATGTCGGATAATGGATATACACCACATGTGGAACGCATAGGTGTACCGGACCAATTCATCGAGCACGGAACGGTACAGCAATTATATCACGTGTGCGGAATGGATGAAGAAGGGATAATGGCTACGATCAGTAAGTAAAAAGAACATAAAATGGCTACAATTTGTTGCCAGTTGAAAGAGTAATAGAAAAGCAATGAAGATTATTATTGCCGGTGCCGGCGCAGTAGGCACACACTTGGCAAAATTGCTGTCCCGCGAGAAACAGGACATCATACTGATGGACGACAACGAGGAAAGGTTGAGTACGCTCAGTTCCAACTTTGACTTGATGACGGTTACGGCATCACCCACTTCCATTCAGGGATTGAAGGAGGTAGGGGCTAAAGAGGCGGACTTGTTCATAGCCGTCACTCCTGATGAAAGCCGTAACATAACTGCCTGTATGCTCGCCACCAATCTGGGTGCGAAGAAAACCGTTGCCCGCATCGACAATTATGAATATCTCCTGCCCAAGAATAAGGAATTCTTCCAGAAACTGGGCGTTGACTCGCTGATTTATCCCGAAATGCTTGCCGCCAAAGAAATCGTATCTTCCATACGCATGAGTTGGGTGCGCCAGTGGTGGGAGTTCTGCGGCGGGTCACTGATACTGATCGGTACCAAGATGCGCGAAAAGGCGGAGATACTGGATATTCCCTTGCACCAGCTCGCCGGAACGGACAAGCCCTACCACGTGGTAGCCATCAAACGCGGCAATGAAACACTCATCCCCCGGGGTGACGATGTTATCAAACTGCACGACATTGTTTACTTCACCACCACCCGCAAGTACGTACCTTATATACGTAAGATAGCCGGTAAAGAAGATTATGCCGACGTGCGCAACGTGATGATTATGGGCGGAAGCCGCATTGCCGTGCGCACCGCACAATATGTGCCCGACTATATGCAGGTGAAGATTATAGATAACGACCTGAACCGTTGCAACCGTCTGACGGAAATTCTTGACGACAAAGTAATGATTATCAACGGCGACGGACGGGACATGGACTTACTAATCGAAGAAGGTCTGAAAAATACGGAGGCTTTTGTTGCCCTGACGGACAATTCGGAAACTAACATTCTCTCCTGCCTTGCCGCCAAGCGCATGGGCGTCAGCAAGACGGTGGCGGAAGTGGAAAACATAGATTATATAGGTATGGCGGAAAGCCTCGACATCGGTACGGTAATCAACAAGAAAATGATTACCGCCAGCCACATCTATCAGATGATGCTGGATGCTGACGTCAGCAACGTGAAGTGCCTGACATTTGCCAATGCCGACGTTGCGGAATTCACCGTGAAAGCCGGTTCCAAAATCACCAAACATCAGGTGAAAGACCTCGGACTGCCAAAGGGAACCACTATCGGAGGATTAATCCGCCAGGGCGAAGGTGTCGTGGTGATGGGTAATACACAGATATTGCCGGGCGACCATGTGGTGGTATTCTGCCTGAATATGATGATTAAAAAGATTGAGAAATACTTTAATTAGTTGAGAGTTGATTAATTTCAAAACGGTTATACGGATTATCGGCATCCTCCTGTTGCTGGAGACAGTGATGCTGTTGATTTGCTCGGGGGTTTCATTCTATTATCAGGATGAAGCTCTGGTGGACTTTTGGGTGTCGGCAGGTATTACAGCAGGTGTCGGGCTGCTTCTGGCAATCATGGGCAAGGGCGGTAACCGCCAATTGACACGCAGAGATGGCTATGTACTTGTCAGCTTCGCCTGGGTGGCATTTTCTCTTTTCGGCATGCTGCCGTTCTATATCAGCGGATATATCCCCAGCATTACCAACGCTTTCTTTGAAACCATGTCCGGTTTCAGCAGCACAGGTGCCACGATACTGGACGACATTGAAGCATTGCCTCACGGACTGCTCTTCTGGCGCAGCATGACGCAATGGATAGGTGGTTTGGGAATTATCATGTTCACCATCGCCATACTTCCGATATTCGGTGTCAGCGGTTTGCAGGTATTCGCCGCCGAAGCCAGTGGCCCGACACACGACAAGGTACACCCGCGCATCGGCATCACCGCCAAATGGATTTGGAGTATCTACGCAGGTATCACCTGTATTCTCGTTGCCCTGTTGATGCTGGGCGGAATGAATTGGTTCGATAGTGTTTGCCACGCCTTCGCCACTACCGGAACAGGTGGATTTTCAACCAAACAGGCCAGTGTAGCCTATTATAACTCTCCGTATATCGAATACGTCATATCCATCTTCATGTTTATTTCGGGCATCAACTTCACATTGCTGCTGTTCTTCGTCAACCGAAAATTCAAGAAGGTCATCAATGATGCCGAATTGAAATGGTACTTCTGGTCGGTGGTGCTGTTCACCGGAGTAATCGCCGTGATACTTTATTATTCCAAACCTATGGGAATGGAAGAGTCGTTCCGCCAATCACTGTTCCAAGTGATTTCACTGCATACCTCCACCGGATTTGCTACTGCCGACTATATGCTATGGCCTGCTGTGACGTGGGGACTGCTGACCATCGTCATGCTAATGGGTGCCTGTGCGGGCAGTACGACGGGCGGTTTGAAATGTATCCGTATGGTTATCCTCGGCAAAGTGGCCCGCAATGAGTTCAAGCATATTCTTCACCCGAATGCGATATTGCCGGTGCGGCTCAATAAACAGGTGATTTCACCTTCCGTGCAATCTACCGTGCTGGCTTTCTGCTTTATATATGCGGTAATCATCATTATCAGCGTACTGATTATGATGGGACTGGGCATCGGATTTGTAGAATCCGTGGGCTGCGTGGTTTCCAGTATCGGCAACATGGGTCCCGGTCTGGGAGAAACGGGTCCTGCTTTTTCATGGAATGCATTGCCCGATATGGCGAAATGGCTGCTGGCTTTCCTCATGCTCCTGGGACGCCTCGAACTGTTCACCGTATTGCTGCTTTTCACCCCCGAATTCTGGAAGAGGAGTTGACGGAAGGTCAAAAAGTGCTAAAAACTGAACATTTTGACATCTCTGTATAACAAAATAGCCAATAATTGTTATACATTTGCAGCCGAATGAAAAAGTAGTTGTATGAAACAGTGTATAAAATACCTCATGATCCTCTTACTCGGCGTATTGCTGTACGACGGTGCAGCGCAAGCGGCGGGTATATCATGCACTTTCATACGCAACAATGACGATGAGCGCTGTATCTTGTCTCAAGCCCCTACTTCACATCAACAGAACATCCGTAACATCTATAACCGTTTCCTTTCCACATCTCTTTATATAGATAATGTGGACAGTACGCAAGTGCCCGGCAACAAGAGCGTCCTGCTATTACTGAATTACTTCCGGATGCGTTGGCTGGCGGAGTCTCCAGCCTGTGGTTCATTGTTGCATGCCTCTTTCTATCCTGTGCCCGATCCGCTCTCTTACTATGTCTTCGGGCTGAGAAAGATAATCATTTGATAAAATAAGTCGGGCAGACTGCAAAGTTTGCCAAAGTCCGTCGAAGGCGATTCAGAGGGATTGCTCCTTTCGGCCAACTATCCTATTATATACATCTAAAAGATAATTAGATTTATGAACTTTACTTTGTTAGTAGTCGTCTTGCTGACGGCAATTGCTTTCGTGGGTATTGTTATCGCGCTGTCCAAAGCGATATCACCCCGTTCGTACAATCCACAGAAGATGGAAGCGTACGAGTGTGGTATTCCTACCCGTGGTAAATCATGGATGCAATTCCGGGTGGGTTACTACCTGTTTGCCATCCTGTTTCTGATGTTCGATGTGGAAACAGTATTCCTGTTCCCGTGGGCGGTTATAGCCCGTGACCTGGGAATAGCGGGATTACTCAGTATCTTATTTTTCTTACTCATCCTCGTATTAGGACTTGCCTATGCATGGCGGAAAGGAGCATTGGAATGGAAATAAAGAAAAAGCCAAAAATAAAATCTATCCCGTATGAAGAATTTACGGATAATGAAACGTTGGAGAAACTCGTTCGCGAACTTAATGCCGGAGGTGCAAACGTTGCCCTCGGTGTGCTGGACGACTTCATCAACTGGGGACGCAGCAATTCGCTGTGGCCGCTTACGTTTGCAACAAGTTGTTGCGGTATCGAGTTCATGGCACTGGGTGCCGCGCGCTATGACATGGCGCGCTTCGGATTTGAAGTAGCCCGTGCCAGTCCGCGACAGGCAGATATGATTATGGTGTGCGGAACTATTACGAATAAGATGGCACCTGTACTGAAACGTTTGTACGACCAGATGCCCGACCCGAAATACGTGGTTGCCGTGGGGGGATGCGCCGTCAGTGGCGGACCGTTCAAGAAATCATACCATGTGGTGAACGGAGTTGACAAGGTTTTGCCGGTGGATGTGTACATCCCGGGATGCCCGCCTCGTCCGGAAGCATTCTATTACGGTATGATGCAGTTGCAACGCAAAGTGAAGATAGAGAAATTCTTCGGCGGAGTGAATAGAAAAGAACCCAAACCGAAAGAGGAGACAGAAAAATAATCAGAATATGGATAATATACGATTTATAAAACCTGCGGACTTACATGCCGAAATGCTCCGTTTGCGTCGCGAAGAGCAGATGGACTTCCTGAAATGCCTGAGTGGTATGGATTGGGGGGAACCCGCTGAGGGTGATGCACCGGACACTCCACGTGGACTGGGTATTGTCTACCTGCTGGAATCCACCGTCACCGGCAAACAGGCAGCAGTGCGCACCGCCACCCTGGACCGCGAAAATCCTGAATTGCCCAGTGTCAGCGACATTTGGAAAGCAGCAGACTTCAATGAGCGTGAAGTATATGACTTTTACGGCATCATCTTCATAGGACATCCCGATATGCGCCGCCTCTACCTGCGTAACGACTGGGTAGGCTACCCCATGCGTAAAGATAATGACCCCGAAAAGGATAATCCGCTGCGCATGGACAATGAAGAAACCATAGATACCACCACCGAACTGGAACTGAACCCGGACGGTACGGTGAAGAATAAAGAGCTCATACTCTTCGGTGACGAAGAATATGTGGTGAACATCGGTCCGCAGCACCCCGCAACACATGGTGTAATGCGTTTCCGTGTATCACTGGAAGGTGAAACCATCGACAAGATAGATGCCAACTGCGGATACATACACCGGGGTATCGAAAAGATGTGCGAAAGCCTTACCTACCCGCAGACGCTGGCACTGACCGACCGCCTTGATTATCTGGGCGCTCATCAGAACCGCCACGCCCTGTGTTCGTGCATCGAGCAGGCAATGGGTATTGAAGTGAGCGACCGCGTGAAGTATATCCGCACCATTATGGACGAGTTGCAACGTATCGACTCGCACTTGCTGTTCTACTCTTGTCTGGCAATGGACCTCGGCGCCTTGACCGCCTTCTTCTACGGTTTCCGCGACCGCGAGAAGATACTCGACATCTTCGAGGAAACCTGCGGCGGACGCCTCATCATGAACTACAACACCATCGGTGGCGTGCAGGCCGACCTGCATCCCAACTTCCAGAAGCGGGTGAAAGAGTTTATCCCCTACCTGCGTGGCATCATCCACGAATATCACTTGGTGTTCACCGGCAACATCATCGCCCAGCAACGTCTGAAAGGCGTAGGTGTGCTGAGCCGCGAAAATGCCATCGCCTTCGGAGCTACGGGCGGTACAGGACGTGCCAGCGGCTGGGCTTGCGACGTGCGCAAACGTCATCCGTACGGAGTATATGACAAGGTGGACTTCAAGGAAATTGTCTACACCGAAGGCGACTCATGGGCACGCTACATGGTTCGTATGGACGAAATCATGGAAAGCATGAATATCATCGAGCAACTCATCGACAACATCCCCGAAGGACCTTATCAAGAGAAGATGAAACCCATTATCCGCGTACCGGAAGGACAGTATTACACTGCCGTAGAGGGTAGCCGCGGCGAATTCGGCGTCTTCCTGGAAAGTCACGGTGACAAAACGCCTTACCGCCTGCACTTCCGCTCCACGGGATTGCCATTGGTGAGCGCCGTAGACACCATCTGTCGCGGGGCAAAGATTGCCGACCTGATTGCAATCGGGGGAACACTGGACTATGTAGTTCCGGATATTGATAGGTAGTGTAAATGAAGAATGATGAATTAAGAATGAAGAATTAAAGAGTGCAACAATACAGCACAATTTTCTACCTCTTAATTCGTAAGTCTGATAAATAATTAAATAAAAGAATGAATACGCCATCATCCGCATGGTAATTCTTCATTCTTCATTATTAATTCTTAATTTAAACAACGTGTTTGACTTTAGTATAGTAACCAACTGGATTCACCAGACGCTGACTTCCTTCATGCCGGAAGGTCTGGCGATATTCCTCGAATGTGTAGTGATAGGCGTATGTATCATTCTGATGTATGCCGTACTCGCCATCATTCTTATTTATATGGAGCGCAAGATATGTGCTTTCTTCCAATGCCGCCTCGGTCCGAACCGTGTGGGTAAATGGGGTAGCATCCAGGTCATCTGCGACGTGTTGAAGATGCTCACCAAAGAAATCTTCACTCCGAAGGAAGCCGACCGTTTCCTCTATAACCTGGCACCGTTCATGGTGATTATCGCCTCGTTCCTGACGTTCGCCTGTCTGCCTATCAATAAGGGTATGGAAGTGCTGAACTTCAATGTGGGTGTATTTTTCCTACTGGCAGCATCGAGCATCGGTGTATTAGGAATTTTGCTGGCAGGCTGGAGCTCCAACAACAAGTTCTCTCTTATCGGCGCCATGCGAAGCGGAGCACAGATCATCTCGTATGAATTATCCGTAGGATTGAGCATATTGACGATGGTAGTGCTGATGGGAACCATGCAGTTCTCCGAAATCGTTGAAGGACAGGCCGACGGCTGGTTCATCTTCAAGGGACATATCCCGGCAGTGATTGCCTTTATCATCTACCTGATTGCCGGAAACGCTGAATGTAACCGTGGACCGTTCGACTTGCCGGAAGCAGAAAGCGAATTGACGGCTGGGTACCACACCGAATATAGCGGTATGCACTTCGGTTTCTTCTATCTGGCTGAATACCTGAACCTGTTCATCGTGGCCAGTGTGGCTGCCACCATCTTCCTGGGCGGCTGGATGCCGTTGCACATTGCAGGACTGGATGGCTTCAACGCTGTAATGGATTATATTCCGGGCTTTGTCTGGTTCTTTGGTAAGGCATTCTTCGTAGTGTTCCTGCTGATGTGGATTAAGTGGACATTCCCCCGCTTGCGTATCGACCAGATTCTGGCGCTGGAATGGAAGTACCTGGTACCTATTTCAATGGTGAACCTCATCATCATGGTACTGATTGTTGTATTTAAACTACACTTTTAGCCGACGTAGCGCCGGAGCAGGTTTTCCCTTCGGACCGGCGTAGCGCCGGGGCAGGATTCCCCTTCGGATAAATTAAATATAAAGAGATAATGAAAGATAAGAACGAAACATATAGTTATTTGGGCGGACTGGTGCATGGCATCGGCTCCTTGCTGACGGGTATGAAAACTACCATGACCGTCTTCTGCCGCCGGAAGGTGACGGAGCAATATCCCGAGAACCGTGCGACATTGAAGATGTTCGATCGCTTCCGTGGTTCGCTGACCATGCCTCATAACGACCAGAACGAGCATCGCTGCGTAGCGTGCGGGCTGTGCCAGATGGCATGCCCCAACGATACCATCACGGTGACGAGTGAAATGATAGAGACTGAAGACGGCAAGAAAAAGAAGATATTGGCAAAGTACGAGTACGACCTCGGTTCGTGCATGTTCTGCCAGCTCTGTGTCACAGCTTGCCCGCACGATGCGATTACGTTCGATACCGGCTTCGAACATGCAGTGTTCGACCGCACGAAGTTGGTGAAGACGCTGAATCATCCGGGCAGTCACGTCGTAGAGAAAAAGAAACCGGAGTAACTCCATTCCCCTCCTCCAGGGAGGAGGGGTGCCCACAGGGCGGGATGGTAGGTAGAAACATAAAGATAAATCATTCTTTAAAAAGAACTTCCCTTCCTACCACCTCCCCCTTCGGGTACTCCTCCTCCCTGGAGGAGGAGAACGGAGATAGAATTAAGAAATAATAAAGTTAAAAGAATATGGAAATAACCCTTGAAACCGTAGTATTCTACTTTCTGGCAGTGTTCATCACCGCGTGTTCCATTCTCACCGTGACCACACGCCACATGGTACGCTCGGCAACGTATCTGCTGTTCACACTTTTCGGCACGGCAGGCATCTACTTCCTGCTGGGCTACACATTCCTGGGATCGGTACAAATCATGGTTTATGCCGGCGGTATAGTTGTACTCTACGTCTTCTCCATCCTGCTGACCAGTGGCGAAGGAGACCGTACTATCGACAAGTTGAAGCGTAGCAAACTGCTGGCCGGACTGGGTGCCACCGTGGTGGGAGCCATCATCGTAGTGTTTATCACGCTGAAACATAAGTTTATCGTCACCACCGACCTTGCACCGTTGGAAACCAATATTAAAACCATTGGAAACGCCATGCTGAGTAGTGATAAATATGGTTATCTGCTTCCCTTCGAAGCCATCAGTATCCTGCTGCTGGCATGTATCGTAGGCGGACTAGTGATTGCACGTAAACGGTGATGACAAGCAAATGAAAGAATGAATAATGAAAGAATGAAAGGCCGATGCAGCATCATCGCACCGCTTTAATTCTTTAATTATTAATTATTAATTTAAAACGCAGTTTTACATGATACACATGGAATATTATCTGATAGTTTCGGCTATCATGTTTTTCGCCGGTATCTACGGGTTCTTCACCCGCCGCAACACACTGGCCATACTGATCAGCATCGAGTTGATACTGAACGCTACTGACATCAACTTCGCAGTGTTCAACCGTTTCCTTTTCCCCGGCGGACTGGAAGGGTATTTCTTTGCCCTGTTCTCCATTGCCATCTCGGCAGCCGAAACGGCAGTAGCTATCGCGATTATGATTAACATCTACCGTAATATACGAAGCATCCAGGTCGGCAAACTGGACGAGTTGAAGTGGTAATAATTAAATATTAAATATTAGGTATTAATTAGCTGCGCTGTGATGCTGCATAGAATTAATATTTAATATCTAAAACCTAATAATTAGATAAATATGGAATATACAATTCTAATCCTGCTCCTCCCCTTGCTCTCCTTCCTCACGTTGGGAATCGGTGGCAAATGGATGACGCACCGGACGGCAGGCATCATCGGTACCACGGTATTGGCTGTGGTGGCCGTATTGAGTTATGCCACTGCCTGGCAATATTTCTCCGCTCCGCGCCTGGCGGATGGTACCTTCGACACACTTATGCCTTATAATGTGACGTGGCTGCCTTTCACCGAGACGCTGAGCATCGACCTGGGTATTTTGCTCGACCCTATTTCAGTGATGATGCTTATTGTCATCTCCACCGTATCGCTGATGGTACATGTCTACTCTTTCGGCTATATGAAGGGCGAACGCGGATTCCAACGTTATTATGCATTCCTCAGCCTGTTCACTATGTCTATGCTTGGTCTGGTGGTGGCTACTAATATCTTCCAGATGTACCTGTTTTGGGAGTTGGTGGGTGTTTCATCCTATCTGCTCATCGGTTTCTACTATACGAAGCCGTCCGCTGTTGCGGCAAGCAAAAAGGCGTTCATCGTTACCCGCTTTGCCGACCTGGGATTCCTGATCGGTATCCTTATTTACGGTTATTATGCTGGCACATATACCTTCCAGCCCAGCGAAATGGCATTGCTGAAAGGTGGTGCAGCGATGATTCCCCTGGCCCTCGGGCTGATGTTCATCGGTGGTGCCGGAAAGAGTGCGATGTTCCCGTTGCACATCTGGTTGCCGGATGCAATGGAAGGTCCTACGCCTGTCAGCGCATTGATTCATGCGGCTACAATGGTAGTGGCCGGAGTTTATCTGGTGGCGCGGATGTTCCCTCTCTTCATCAGTTATGCACCGGATGTGCTGCATTTGGTGGCTTACATCGGAGCATTCACGGCATTTTATGCCGCTTCGGTAGCCTGCGTGCAGAGTGACATTAAGCGGGTGCTTGCACTCTCTACGATCTCACAGATTGGTTTCATGATGGTGGCACTGGGAGTTTGTACTTCTGCCGATCCGCATCATGGAGGTTTGGGATATATGGCGGGGATGTTCCACCTATTTACACATGCCATGTTCAAGGCGTTGCTCTTCCTCGGTGCAGGTAGCATTATCCATGCGGTACACAGCAACGAGATGTCTGCTATGGGTGGGCTGCGCAAGTACATGCCTGTGACACACATCACGTTCCTGATTGCATGTCTTGCCATTGCAGGTATTCCCCCGTTCTCCGGGTTCTTCTCCAAAGATGAGATATTGACGGCATGCTTCCAGTTCAGCCCTGTCATGGGTTGGATTATGACAGTGATTGCGGCAATGACGGCGTTCTATATGTTCCGTCTTTACTACGGTATCTTCTGGGGTAAAGAGAACAAGGAACTCCATGCTGAGCACACGCCCCATGAAAGCCCGTTAGCGATGACTTTCCCGTTGATGTTCCTTGCCGTTGTAACTATCGTGGCAGGTTTTATCCCCTTCGGAAAGTTCATTTCTTCCAACGGCACAGCCTACGAGATTCATCTCGATTGGGCGGTAGCGGATACCAGTATTGCCGTAGCCGTTGTCTCCATCGCGATTGCCACAGCCATGTATGCACGGGCGAAACAACCCGTTGCCAATGCACTTGCCCGCCGCTTCCGTGGGTTGTGGACGGCTGCTTATCATCGTTTCTACATTGATGATATATACCAGTTCATCACCCACAAGATTATCTTCGGTTGCATCTCCCGCCCCATCGCCTGGTTCGACCGCCACGTAGTGGACGGCTTCTTCAACTTCCTTGCCTGGAGTGCCAATGCCACCAGTGATGAGATACGCGGTTTGCAAAGCGGACAGATTCAACAATACACCTATGTATTCCTGTTGGGTACACTGGCGCTGATTCTGCTGTTGGTGCTGTAGTAGAGAAATGTCAATCGTAATTCGTAAATAGTAAAAACGCAATATAAAGATGAACATATTAAGTATTTTTGTTCTCATCCCCCTGCTGATGCTCCTTGGCCTTTGGCTGAGCCGCAATCTCAAGCAGATACGCACGGTGATGGTGGTAGGTGCATCGGCACTGGTGCTGGCCGCAGTAGGTCTGACCATTGCCTACCTACAAGCCCGTGCCGCCGGAGACACTGCCGAAATGCTTTTCCGCGCAGATGTACCCTGGTATCCGGCACTTAACATACATTATTCTGTCGGTGTAGACGGCATCTCAGTAGCCATGCTATTGCTTTCCGCCATCATCGTCTTCACCGGAACATTTGCTTCCTGGCGTCTGCAACCGCTGACGAAAGAATATTTCCTTTGGTTCACCCTGCTCTCCCTCGGAGTATTCGGCTTCTTCATTTCCACGGACCTGTTCACCATGTTCATGTTCTATGAAGTAGCGCTTATCCCGATGTACCTGCTTATCGGCGTATGGGGTAGCGGACGCAAAGAATATTCTGCCATGAAACTGACGCTGATGCTGATGGGTGGTTCCGCCTTCCTGCTGATTGGTATCCTCGGTATCTATTACGGTGCCGGTGCCACAAGTATGAACCTGCTGGACATCGCCGCATTGCACAATATCCCCATCGAACAGCAACGTATCTGGTTCCCGCTTACGTTCCTCGGTTTCGGTGTGCTGGGTGCCCTGTTCCCGTTCCATACATGGAGCCCCGACGGTCACGCTTCAGCGCCTACTGCCGTAAGTATGCTTCACGCCGGTGTGTTGATGAAACTGGGTGGTTACGGTTGTTTCCGTATCGCCATGTATCTGATGCCCGAAGCTGCACAGGAACTGGGCTGGATTTTCCTGATACTGACAGGTATCTCCGTTGTCTACGGTGCTTTTTCGGCTTGCGTACAAACGGACTTGAAGTATATCAATGCGTACTCCTCCGTATCTCACTGCGGTCTTGTACTTTTCGCCATCCTGATGATGAACCAGACCGCCTGCACAGGTGCCGTCCTGCAAATGCTCAGCCACGGATTGATGACAGCCTTGTTCTTTGCCCTTATCGGTATGATATACGGCCGTACCCACACACGTGACGTACGCGAGCTTTCAGGATTGATGAAAATCATGCCTTTCCTCGCCGTCTGCTACGTCATTGCCGGACTTGCCAACCTCGGTCTTCCGGGCCTCAGCGGTTTCGTTGCCGAAATGACTATCTTCAACGGTGCTTTCCAGCATGCAGATGTTTTCCACCGCACATGGACGATTATCGCTTGCACCAGTATCGTGATTACTGCTGTTTATATTCTCCGTCTTGTCGGCAAGATACTTTACGGCACCTGCACCAACAAGCACCACCTGGCACTGACCGACGCTACCTGGGATGAACGCACTGCCGTCATTATCCTCATTGTTTGCGTTGCAGGCTTGGGTATTGCCCCGTTGTGGATAAGTACGATGATTGGAGACAGCGTATTGCCTTTGGTGAGTATATTTCAATAACTTATAACTAATAACTCATAACTCAACAAGATATGGATTATTCCCAATTTCTCATTCTCAAAGAAGAGCTTTCGCTGATAGCCGTCATCGTTATCCTCTTCGTGGCCGACCTTTTCATGAGCCCCGATGCGCATAAGAAAGATGGTAACCCACGGCTCAACACCATGCTGCCTGTCGTGTTGCTCACGATACACACGCTGATTACTATCATACCCGGCCCGGCTACCGATGCTTTCGGCGGCATGTACCACAATGCACCGATACAAAGCATCGTGAAGTCTATTCTCAGTGTCGGTACGCTGATTGTCTTCCTGATGGCACACGAGTGGCTGAAACTGCCGGACACCATCATCAAACAAGGTGAATTCTATATGCTGACGCTTTGCACACTGCTGGGTATGTACTTCATGATTTCCGCCGGACACTTCCTGATGTTCTTCATCGGACTGGAAACAGCAAGTATTCCGATGGCCGCACTGGTGGCTTTCGATAAATACCGTCACCACTCCGCCGAAGCAGGCGCCAAGTATATTCTTACGGCACTTTTCTCCAGTGGTTTGCTGTTGTATGGTCTTTCATTGATTTACGGTACGGTAGGTACCCTCTATTTCGATGACATTCCGGCCCACCTGACCGGTAGTCCTCTGCAAATCATGGCATTCGTATTCTTCTTCTCCGGCATGGGCTTCAAGCTTTCCCTTGTTCCCTTCCACCTCTGGACGGCAGACGTTTACGAAGGTGCTCCGAGTACCGTGACCGCCTATCTGAGCGTTATTTCAAAAGGTGCGGCTGCTTTCGTGCTGCTGACCATCCTTATTAAAGTATTTGCTCCGATGATAGACCAATGGCAGGAAGTGCTCTATTGGGTTATTATCGCCTCTATCACCCTTGCCAACCTCTTTGCCCTGCGCCAGGAGAACCTGAAACGACTGATGGCATTCTCCAGTATCTCACAGGCAGGTTACATTATGCTGGGTGTGATTGGCGGTAGTGCACAAGGCATGACGTCACTGGTGTATTATGTACTTATCTATATGTTCGCCAACCTCTCCGTGTTCACGGTGATTACGATTATCGCCTTGCGCGCCCATCGCTTCACCCTCGAAGAGTATAACGGATTGTACAGTACCAATCCCAAGTTAGCATTCCTCATGACGCTTGCTTTATTCTCACTGGCAGGTATTCCTCCGTTTGCAGGCTTCTTCTCGAAGTTCTTCATTTTCGCGGCAGCCTTCAACAGCGGTTTCCATCTGTTGGTGTTCATTGCCTTGGTTAATACTGTGCTGTCACTCTATTACTATCTGAAGATTGTGAAGTCCATGTATATCAACAAGAGTGATGAGCCTATCGCCGCTTTCCGCAGCGATAACTACACGCGTGCCAGTCTTGTCATTTGTACGCTCGGCATCATTGTATTGAGCTTTGCAAGCGTGGTTTATCAGCACATCGACAAGTTCTCGTTCGGACTATAAGCAAACTGTTTAATTCTTATTTCACTAAAGTGTGTACCGGATGGATAAAATCTCCGGTACACATTTTTTTTATTCCAGCGGCAGGATAAACCAGAATGTCGAACCTTTACCCAACTCACTATTCACCCCAATCTTGCCACCCAACTGCTCGATGATGCTCTTGCTGATGGAAAGTCCCAGTCCTGTGCCCTGCACAAAAGAGTTCAGTTTAATGAAACGATCGAAGACTTTGTTACAGGCTTCGGGAGCAATGCCGATGCCCGTATCTGCCACATATACCCGCAAATGCTTTTCGTCCGGCTTATCGTAGCCGATCCGGATGCTGCCCGTGGTGGTGAACTTAATGGCATTATTTATAAAGTTGGAAACTACCTGATGCAAGCGGTTAGGGTCGCTAACGATGACGCATTGCGGCAAAGTCGGCTCAAAGATAAGTTCCACTCCCGGTTTCACTCTCAACTGCATGGAGCGTGCAAGGTCTCCGCACAAGGTGTTGATGTCGAAATCCCTGAATTTAAAGTCAAAGGTTCCCGCCTCTATTTTCGACAAGTCCAGAATATCTGAAATCAGTTGAAGCAACAGTTCGTTATTCTCTTCCACCATCTTGGCGTATTCACGCTTTTCTTCCGAATCTTCCGTCTCCACCAGTAAGCTTGAGAAGCCGACAATGGCATTCAGCGGCGTACGTATCTCGTGGCTCATATTTGCCAGGAATGCACTCTTCAGGCGGTCGGACTCTTCCGCTTTCTCCTTGGCTTCAATCAGCTTTTGTTCCGTTTCCTTCAACTCGGTGATATCGTAGTTGACACCGATTAATTCAATCAGTCCATTCGCCGGGTCGTAGCGGTTGAGCACTACATTCACGCGCACCCAGTTCCATTTATTCAGTGTTCCGGCCTTTAGCACACGCATTTCACTCTTGAAGCTCGTAGCTTCCCCTTTCTTGGCTTTATCGAAGAAGTCCAATATACGCGCCCTGTCTTCCGGATGCATCTTATCATAAACGCCTACCACATCTGCCAATGGCGTGTCTTCATCCTCACCCATATTCTTATACCATTGTTTGATGGCATACCCCTCACGAGTGAGCAGGTTCAACTTGGCATAACCCACCTTGGCATAGTCGGAAATCAACAGGAAGAAGTTTTCAAAATCACGGATGCGGTTAATGGAACTTATCCTTTCCGTATTATCGATGTTGATGAGTACAAAACCACTGCAACAGCCTTTGCTGTCGTATATCTTGCTTACTTTGGTGTAGAGTTCTATCCCACCCTTTCTTACCGATTCATAATAGTTACTAATCGAAGCGAACTCATAGTCCTGCGAAAAGTCCAGTTCATCTTCTATCTTGACTCTTTCACGTATATCCATCGGCACATTCGGATTATCGTAAAAGTTCACGCCGAGTGTGCTTGCCTTATCCTTGACGCCGAATATTTCCAGGTCTTTATTATTGAGATCGATCAAAAATCCATCTTTATCATAGAATTCCACGCCTACCGGAATGTTGGAGAAGAGATTACGCAATAGTTTTTCACTATGGTCCAACGCCGTATACGTCTGCCGCATTTCAGTGACATCCATGAAGAGGCAAACCAATTCTTCCGGGTCGGGCGAATAGATGACACAGTGGCAAGTCTTGCCAGACAATTCAAAGTACTCGTCCTGTTCCCTATACGTATTTCTGTTGTGTATCTCGGCAAGGACTTTCATTTTCTCAGCCAGTCTTTCTTCCGAGTAAATCTCCGAAGCCAAACGCCCTTTGTAGCTATCCAATGGTGCACCACACAGGTCGGCACTGAACTGGTTGGCGTCCGTGATGAGATAATCAGCCGGATTCCCCTCTCCGTCGAAAATGACAGAAAGCCGCACATACCCCATTGGCATATACTTATATAGATTGCGCAGGAAAGAACGTTCCCGTTCCGCCTCATCTCTGGCACGGCGCAGATTGATACAGATGCTGATGATATTGGCAAGGGAAGAGAACCACTGATAATCCTCATTACTCCATCTGTGCTCCTGCTCTACCAAGTCGATGCCTATATATCCCCAGATGCGTTCGGTATTTCGCAAAGGAATCACCATCAACGACTTAATATCTTGTATAGACAGTATCTTATGCTCCAGTTCGGCTTCTTCCGGCAGGTCTGATAAAGAGCTCAGCAAAATAGGTTTATCCGCCAGAATATGATTGTGCCACCACTCCATACCTTGAGTATCGGTAGCCTGCAACATATCTATCTCCGGCTCTACCCCTTTTGCCACCACCTCGTATGTGCAGCTCTGGGTATGATATCCCTCATCATACTCAATGATGTACACACGTCCGCCATGAAAAAGTTCCAGCACATCTTTCAGTACTTTCGGGATAACCTCGTCCAGGCATTTATCTTTCAGGAAATTGCGCAGGGAGTTCGATACGGAATGTTGCCGGAACAGCAAAGCGTTGAATTGCTTCAGAATATCCGTAGACTCCATATTCTCCGGTGCATCAACCACCTGAAGAATACCGAAAGCTTTCAGGTGCCCGTCTTCCGTCATCCACTTCTCTCCCAGGCGGGAGCGAACCCAAACCACCCCATGCATGGCAAGGATGGGAAACGTTTGTTCGTACACCTCAACTTCTTCTATTGAGACGAACTCACGACTGATACGTTCACGGTAATCTTCGCGGATATACATTCCAAAGTCACGGAAAGTCAGGGTTTCCCCTTTCATACCCAGTAAATTACATACATACTCAGAACATAGGTAATCCCGGGTAGTAAAGTCAGCTTCCCACCATCCTATCTGTCCGATAGCAGAGAGTCGACGAAAACGTTCTGATTCTTGCGAATGTGAAGAGACAGCACTCATATCAATGTCTATTAAGATTCTAAATAGCGCAAAGATAATGTTTACTTCTTGAATTTGTTCATATTCATATCAACAAAAAGAGTAGTTAGTAGCAAGTAGTTAGTAGAATAGCCTTATTTATAAAAAGATGTTCTGTCACCCAAATGTAATCATATTGAGAATCAATTGTATGACATGTGTATTACGGTTGTAACTCCGTTGCCGCATCTTTGCACCGGAAATAAGAAACTAAAAAAATGAGTATGAAACTGGATTTAGGAAAGCTGTTTTTCCTTATTTTACTACTGACCCTCTCCGCCATGACCGCCCTGGCAGGCAACATCAAAGGAACCGTTCTTGACAAGCAAACCCGGGAGCCACTGACCGGAGCCACCGTGCAGATCACCGGAACTGCACAAGGTGCTGTGGCTGACATTGACGGCAACTACCGACTGGAAGTGAAGAACGGAACGTACACCGTAACCGTGAGATATATAGGATATAAAGACATCCTGCTGAACAGTGTAAAGGTACAGAGTGAAACGATGCTGAACTTCGAGATGGAAAGTGACGCGCAGGCTCTCGGCGAAGTCTCCGTAGTGGCCAAGAAGAACCTGGAAGGTGAACGCGCCCTGCAAATGGAACGGCAGAAAGCCACCCTCGCCATCGAAAATCTCGGAGCTAAAGAGATGAGTATCAAAGGTATCAGCAATGTAGAGGAAGGCGTGAAGAAGATAACAGGTATCTCCATCACCAGTGCCGGACAACTGATTGTGCGCGGACTGGGCGACCGCTACAGCACTACCACCCTGAACGGGCTTCCCATCGCCTCCCCCAACCCGGACAACAAACTGATCCCGCTGGACATCTTCCCCGCCTCCACTGTGCAGAATATCACCGTGAGCAAAGTATACGACGCAGGTTCCTTTGCCGACTATTCGGGAGCGCACATCGACATCAGTACCAAGGAGAATGTAGGCAGTGATTTCTTCACCGTCAGCTTCAATGCAGGAGGCAAGTTCAATACACTTGGAAAAGATTTCTACCAGATGGACCGTGACGGCTCACTCTTCAAAACGCCCTCGCTGGACCGGAAACTAACGGATATGTCGCTCACCGACTTTGAAGAATACGCCCGCAGCAACCGCCTCTTCAACACCAGCTTCCAGGTGAGCAAGAAAACCTCCCTGCCCGAATTCGGCGGAAACATCGGTTTCGGCAAGCGCTTCGACATCGGTGGAAACGAACTTAGTCTCCTGGCATCCGTAGGCGTAAGCAACGACCTGCAAACCATGAACGACGCTTCGATAAGAACACTGGAAGCCACCGGAAATACCCTGAACGAATTCACCTACGACAGCTACTCCAACGAATTGAAAATAGCCGCACTCGGTAACCTGGGTTATAGCTTCCGCACAACGGACCGCATCGGTTACACTTTCTTCTATGCACGCAATGCCATCGACACTTATATGCATCGCGAAGGTATGGACTACGAAGACCACAACCTGATAGGCAGCAACAACGTGACGCACATCTACAGCCTGCAAAACCACCAGGTGAACGGCAAGCACCACTTCGGTCGCCAATGGGATGTGAACTGGAGCGGCTCGTACAGCAAGACAGCCAGTGACGAGCCCGACCGCCGGCAAGTGATGTATATCCGTGAAGACGGCCAGGTAAAACTCTTCAAACTGAACCGCCAGGAAACCATGCGTTACTTCGGCGAGTTGAACGAAGACGAGTGGGTGGGCGACTTCACCGCCAGCTACCGCTTCGGCGACAACAACAAGTTGCAGGCCGGGTTCACCTACAAGGACAAGAACCGCGACTATATGGGCACACGCTTCTACTACAACCTGAACAAGCTGAACCCCACTATCACCGATATTTACGATACGGACGCCTTCCTCAACATGGAGAACGTAACGAACGGTTCCATCACCATAGACCGCAAAATGCAACCCAAAGACAGCTATACGGCAGGTAACAATATCTATGCAGGCTACATCTCCGCCGAATATTATCCGGTAGCCCCTTTACTGGTAAACCTGGGAGTACGTTATGAAGTCAGCAAGCAGTGGGTAGACTACTTCACCGACGGCGGAAAGGCCGGACGCAGCGAACTGAACAAGAATGACCTCTTTCCGGCACTGAACATGAAATACCAGATGAACGAAAAGAACAGTCTGCGCTTCGCCTTCTCCCGCACCGTGACGCGGCCTTCGTTCATCGAAATGGCACCGTTCCTCTACCAGGAGTCCTACGGTTCGGCACAGATTCGCGGTAATGCAGACTTGCAGAATGGTTACAATTATAACATCGACCTGCGCTATGAACTGTTCAGACAGAACGGGGATATGCTCTCCATCACAGGCTATTACAAGCATCTGAAAGCCCCGATAGAACGCGTGCAGACATTGGCAGGCGGTTCTGCCGTCCACTCCTTCCGCAATGCGGACAACGGTATGGCTACGGGTGTGGAGATAGAATTCCGCAAAGAAATAGTGAAAGACCTGCGTTTCAGCATCAACGGCTCTTACATGTACACCAACGTGAAACTGCCCGAAGGCGGTGCCTACACCAACAGCCAACGTGCCTTGCAGGGAGCGTCGCCCTATCTGGCGAATGCAGACCTCACCTACTCACCAAACTTTAGCGAAGACCGCCAACTCAGCGTTGCCCTGCTCTACAACCTGCAAGGCCCGCGCATCCATTCCGTAGGTATCTCCGGCCTGGGAGACATCAAGCAACAGCCGGTACATACGCTGAACTTCACAGGCAGTTACCGCTTCAACAAACGGCTCACGGTGAAGTTGCAAGTCAACGACCTGCTGAACCAGGACATCCTTTTCAAACAGGAAGTGCCCACCACCGGAGAGAAGGTGGAAGTGGAACGTTTCAGGAAAGGTACAGGATTTGAAGTCGGTTTCAGCTATAACCTGTAAAAAATCACCAAAACCCGGACAGACTAACAACAATCATATTATTTCTTATTTTATCATTTCAAACAATTAAATTATGAGAACAATTAATTTGAAATTCATGAGTCTCGCCCTTGCGGCAAGCCTGACCTTATTCACCGCGTGTACCGATAACGAGCCCGACACTGGCGGCGGCGGTGAAGACAACAAGTATGAACTGACGAAAGACATCGAAAGCAATACGGAACTGGAAGCAGGAAAGACCTATACGCTGAGCGGCGGCATACACGTAAAGAACGGCGCCACCCTGAAAATCCCCGCAGGCGTCACCATCGTTGCCAAACATGACGACGTAGTGGACTACATCCTCGTAGAACAAGGCGCCAAGATTGATGCCCAGGGAACCGCCAGCAGTCCTATCATCATGACTTCTGAAAAGAAAGAACCGGGCGCCTGGGGTGGTATCCACCTCTGCGGATATGCGCACACCAATGCCGAAGGCGGAACAGGCAGTTCCGAAATAGGCGGCGCAACTTATGGCGGCAACAATGATGCCGACAACTCCGGTACGTTGCGCTACGTCCGCGTAGAATACACCGGCTATGCCTTCGATGAAGAGCACGAGGCCAATGGCATCACCTTCTACGGCGTAGGTAGCGGCACAACGGTGGAATACTGCCAGGCCTACATGGGTTCGGACGACGGCTTCGAATTCTTTGGCGGCTCCGTAAACGTGAAGTATCTGGTGGCTACCGACTGTAGCGACGACTCCTTCGACTGGACCGAAGGATGGAACGGCAAAGCCCAGTTCCTCGTTGCCTACCAGGAAGCAGCCGAAACACTGGGATACGATTGCGACTGCCTGCTGGAGTGCGACAATAACGGCAAAAGCTTCGGCGCAACCCCAGTGGCACACCCCATCCTTGCCAACCTGACATTGATAGGCAACGGCGGTAGCAAACAAGGTGTACGCCTGCGTGCCGGAACCCAGGTGGAACTTTACAACACGCTCATCACCGGCAAAGGATTACCTCTGAGCGTAGAGACTGTCGAAACAGAGAACGCCCTGAAAGACGGCATCTCCAAAATAGAATATGTAGCCATCAGCGGAACAATCTCTTCCAAAGAAGGCATCTACACCAACCATATGTTTACAACTGCAACAGGCAATCTTGCTTCACAAACCTTCACCTGGGAGAACCTCTACGAAGGTACGCTCGATGGCGGCAAGGACCTCAGCGCCGACAGTTTCTTCACCAAAGCCGAATACAAAGGCGCAGTGAAAGCAGGCGACACCTGGACCAGCGGTAACTGGCTGAAACAATAATACACAGGAAACACACATCACTCGAAGCAAAAATAGCTTCTACAACAGCAACGCCGGGCAGGTTCAGGGGAACCGCCCGGCGTTTGCGCGTATAGAGCTTGTCACTCTTTCTCTTTCTTCTTCTGTTCCTTCTTCAACTCCCGCACCTGGAAGCTGAACAAATCCAAATTCTTATAGATACGCTTCACAAAGCTGCCCGCTGCCTTAAAGCAAATGCGCGATATACGCACTTTGTCCGCTGTGCAGTCCTCCACCCGTTCCACAGGTTCGCTGGTGATGGCGGGAAAGAAGTTACCCAATCCACGGATGTTCACCGTACGCCCGCTGGCAAGGAAGTCGGCTATGATGTCCGGCAACTGTACCAACACGGACTGCGCATCGCCCACCTGCAACGAACTGATTTCGGCCAGTCGTTTCGCAATCTCCTCGTTGCTCACCGGCTCCGGTTGCAGCACCTTCGAAGCGGCATAGTAGCGCACCACTGCCTTGCCCTTACTCTTGTCCACCTTCTTGCGGACTACATAATTCATTGTCATGTCTTTCTTCTCTTTCTTTATTATTAGTTTATTATCAATGCTTTACGCCACACGCACCTATACTTAGCATCCATCAGACCTATACTTTATTGTTCACGCATAAGGACTGAGCACACATCACTTTAGGACTGAGCACCGAAAACACCCGGATGTTTTACACTAAAACATGGGGATGTTTTCACCCAAAACACCCGGATGTTTTACCCCAAAACATGGGGATGTTTTCGGAGAAAAGATGGGGATGTTATGACCTTTCTCATTAGGACTCAAAGGTACTAAGTCCTAATGAGAAATGCAATGAATAGGTATGCTTTGTGAGATGAAGATATAACTCAAATCATTTAGTCCTTCAGGATTGTCTTTCGGAAATCATCTCCGGATGGTGACTGGAACACATGCAGGTCGAATTCGGAAATAATAGCCAGTAGGTGGTCAAAGACGTCGGACTGCAAATCCTCGTAAGGTATCCAGGATGTGGTAGCGGAGAAGAAATAAAGCTCCAATGGAATACCATGATCGGTAGGCTGGAGCTGGCGCACCATGCAAGTCATATCATGGTTTACACCCGGATGACTCTTCAGATAACAGTTCAGATAGGCACGGAAGACACCGAGATTTGTCTGACGGCGACCGTTCACAAGGATGGAGTTATCAATGTGATGCTCCTGGTTATACTCTTTTATCACTTCTTCCGTCTGCTCCACATAGTCCGTCAGGAGTTGTATCTTGCGATATTTAGCCAGCATTTCGGGGGTGCAGAACTTCACGCTGTTCATGTCGATGTTGATGGAACGTTTGATACGGCGTCCGCCACTCTCCTGCATGCCGCGCCAGTTCTGGAAAGAGTCGCTCACCAACAGATAGGGAGGAATGGTAGTGATGGTCTTATCGAAATTGCGTATCTTCACCGTGTTCAGTGACACTTCTATCACATCACCGTCCGCACCATACTTGGGCATGGTAATCCAGTCGCCCACTCTCAGCATATTGTTAGCAGAGAGTTGCACACCGGAGACGAAGCCCATGATACTGTCCTTGAATACCAACATCAGCACAGCCGCCGAAGCTCCCAGGCCGGTGAGCAGTACACCGGGCGAACGGTCTATCAATATGCTGACAACGATGATGCCGCCAATAAAATAGATAATGACCTGTGCCGTCTGCAAAAATCCTTTCAGAGGGCGGTCACGGAACTGTTCCTTCTCACTGTAAACGGTATAAACTGCCGTAAGCAGAGCACTGATAAAGCTGAGGAACATGATAATGATGAAGATAAGGCAGAAGCGCTGGATAAGCGCAAGCGTCGCCGAATCTGCATCGGAAAATGCCAGAGGAATCAGGATATAAACAAGAATAGGCGCCACCATGCGGCTGAGATGCACCATGACCTTACGGTCGAAAACGATGTCATCCCACGTGGCCTTGGTTTGTTTTACCAGACGCGAAACGACTTTCAGCAAAATGTTCCGACAAACAGCGTCGGCCAGATAAGCTACAAGGAGTACTCCCAGAAAAGCTATAAATTGATCTAACTGGTCGGCCAATGACTGGCTGAAACCTAATGTTTGAAGTCCTTCATTGATTTGTTGTACAATGCTCATGATACTAAGGGTTTATTATTAAATTATTCACTTCTCTTTTTCCAGGAAGTCTCTTATATCCTCTTTCAACCACTGATACAGATAAAGGTTCTTGTATCCGCTGTTCTTTTTCAGCATCAGACTGACGTTGACCTGGCTGTTCTCATAGCTGGTCAGCTCGTTATGGAATTGTACGTTGTGGGCGGCCAGGCGCTTGATTTCCTGTTCGCGCTCACGACGCAGCACGGTGCAGACGGGAATGAGAAGTTTCATCACAACGCTGTCCATGAGGTGGTGTCCCTGTATGTAGAGGTAAGCTGTGTCAGGGTTCAGCCCCAGCCTGTCGAATTCCGCAGTCAGGCTATCCACAGGTTTTATATACTGCGGGAAGCGCTTACGCAGTTCGGAGAGTTTTGCCGAAACGGCACGTTGCACAGGTTCCAGCGTCCGTTCGGGATGATGCACATTGACTTCTTGCAAGCGCGTGCAGGCGTTGAAGTCGTACATCGGAAAAGTAGACGTATCACGCCGGCGATAAAAGAAAACGTTCCACAGGAAAAGCGGATAGACAATCTGCGAATAGCTTTTCAGGAAAGCAGGGAAGTCTATCAGTTTACGGTCGTTCAACGTGGCTTGCACACATACTTCATGCAGGCTTTCGGCATAGCAATGGAAGTTCTCGATGGCATAGGCATACGTCTGGAATATATAGGGACTGCTGTTTATCTTATGGGAAACGCTCGTCTTGCCTTGCAACAAGAAATCGTAGTCACTGTCCACACAGGCTATCAGGCTTTTGCCCAGTTCGGCAGTGTTCAGCGTATTCATCAACACCATTTTCTTCCCTTTCGCAAGGGAAGTAGCCGAGGGCAGCATCACCTGGAAATAATATTCATCTGTCTCAAACTCCGCCAGCAACGTTCGCCAGAAAGCTACATCGTCGTAACTTTCCACATAAGCCACAATGCGCCGCCGGGCTTTCTTAGGATAGAGCTTATTGGCAGCATTGAAGTAGGCGGAGGTAAGATTATGTTTTAAAGAAGTAGCCACTTTTTTAGTTATTAGTTATAACTGAGGAAATTTCATCAACTTCCGTCACCGCATCCAGCCAACCTTCCATGATGACTGCGGGGGAATGGGTGGTAAGTATCAGTTGCACGTTGGGATTCAGTTCGCGTATCATGCTGATGAGCTTCTGTTGCCACTCGATGTGCAGGGAGGCTTCGGGCTCGTCCATGAAGAGGACGCAGTGGGCATCGTCGCGCACCAGTACGGTAAGGAGGATGATAAGCATCTGTTTCTCACCGGAGGAAAGCTTATAAGGCAAAAGGCGTTCGCCATCCTGGTAGAAAATGATTTCGTTGCTGCGGCGGTCTATGGTCTTGCGGGTGTAGCTGAACAACTGGTCCATCATGTCCTGAAACTTCCGCTTAGGGATGGATAGGGAGGCGGCTTGCGCGCGCTGCTGTTCATCACCGGAAAGGAGTTCTATCATCTTGTTGCCGATGTTGACCTGATAGTCGAGGTAGCGGCGTTGCAGGAGGTAGAGTTGCCAGTCGAGTTCGGACTTGACGTTCGGGTCGGCCATGCGGGCAGTGAAGTCGCCCATTATCAGGGGGCGGTCGTAACTGCGGATGACGTCATAAGGGATGTAAGTGGCATCGGGATGGTCGAAGGTGATACGTACCCCTTCTATCTCACCGTTCTTTATTTCGCCCGAAAGTTCTTCCAGATAGTGGACGGAACGGTTGAGGATGGTGGTCTTCCCTACTCCGTTGATGCCGGAAAGGATGTTGACATCGGGACGCAGATTCCACGCTATGTTATAACGGTCCCACAACCCGTGTATCTCGATTCGCTGGATGTAATTGGCTTGTTGTTCCATAGTTCTTACTTTTTATCAGAAACAAATATACGTGATAATCTCTGATTTCCACGCCCTACGGATAGAAAATTCACTCTTCGACAAGCAAATCTATGCAAAAACGAGCGCCATCCTTATAGGAGGTATCAAGATAAATGGAGCCGCCCAGACGGTTTCGTAAGACGACATTGGTAAAGGTTCCAGAGATACTATCAAAATACAAAGTAATTGTGAGGATATACTTAACTGTAATAAGAAACCTCTCAATGACTTCACCGCAAGTATATAAAAGCCGAAAAGACTTCCTTGTTTCAAAAAATAGTTGTTCTTTTGCATCCTCAAAAGCGAAAAGAGTATGAACAAGAATGTACAAGGGCACATATTCGCCCTGACTGCCAATGTTTTATGGGGACTAATGGCTCCTATCGGCAAATCTGCACTTATGGAGTTTTCGGCCTTGTCGGTAACTACGTTCCGTATGGTGGGCGCAGCGGCCTGTTTCTGGCTATTGTCGGCTTTCTGCAAACGCGAACATGTAGATCACCGGGATATGCTGAAGATATTCTTCGCATCACTCTTTGCACTGGTCTTCAATCAAGGGGTTTATATCTTCGGACTTTCAATGACTTCGCCCATTGATGCATCCATCGTGACGACAACGCTGCCCATCGTAACCATGATAATAGCGGCTATCTATCTGAAAGAGCCGATTACCAATCTGAAAGTGTTGGGCATCTTTGTGGGTGCCATGGGAGCTTTGATACTTATTATGAGCAGCCAGACCGCTGGCGGTGGCAACAGCAGTATCATCGGGGATTTACTCTGCCTGGTTGCACAAATCAGCTTCTCCATTTATCTGACCGTATTCAAGGGCTTGTCGCAGAAATATTCACCTATCACGCTGAATAAGTGGATGTTCGTGTATGCATCCATGTGCTATATCCCGTTCTCTTATCATGATGTGGCAAGTATTCAGTGGACGGAAATCTCTACGGCTGCATTCGTGCAAGTGGGATATGTAGTAGTGGGAGGTAGTTTCCTTGCTTACATCTTTATTATGACTGCCCAAAGGCTGATGCGCCCGACAGTGGTAAGCATGTACAATTATATGCAACCTATCGTAGCTTCCATTGCTGCCATCATCATGGGGCTGGGAGTATTCGGATGGGAAAAAGGAGCTGCTATTGCCTTGGTGTTCCTTGGAGTGTATATCGTGACAAAGAGTAAGTCGAAGGCAGACTTTGAAAAGGCTGGGAAAGAGGTGTGAGATAGAGTGATTAGCGGTTGGTGATTAGTGATTAGTAGGCTGCGCTATGATGCCGCAGGGTACTAATCACTAATCATCAACCACCAATCACTATTTTTTCAGTTCTCCGAAATACGTATCAAGAAGACTTTTCGCTGCCACAAAGGAGGTGAGCTTGCCTTGCAGGACTTGTTGTTCTTTCTCTGCCAACATCGCCTCTATAGCAGGATTATGATAGAAACTATCGCGTAAACGTTCGTTGATGCTTTCGTACATCCAATATTTGCTTTGCTCATTACGGCGGTACTCAAAGTAACCATTATCTTTCACAAAAGCGATGTACTCGTAAATCATATCCCAGATTTCCTTCACACCCAAGTTATAGAAACCGGAATAGGTCATCACCTGCGGCGTCCATCCTGATTCGGGAGCAGGGAACAGATGCAATGCATTGCGGAATTGCGTTGCAGCCAACTTGGCACGTTCCAGATTGTCACCGTCAGCCTTATTGATAACGATACCGTCCGCCATCTCCATAATGCCGCGTTTGATGCCTTGCAACTCATCGCCCGTACCGGCCAACTGGATAAGCAGGAAGAAATCGACCATAGAGTGTACAGCCGTCTCGCTTTGTCCTACACCTACTGTCTCTACAAATATCTTATCGAAGCCTGCCGCCTCACAAAGAATAATCGTCTCACGCGTCTTGCGGGCCACACCACCAAGAGAGCCCGCCGATGGGCTGGGGCGAATGAAAGAACTGGGATGAACGGAAAGCTGCTCCATACGCGTCTTATCTCCCAAGATACTGCCTTTGCTACGTTCGCTACTGGGGTCGATGGCAAGTACTGCCAGTTTACCGGCATATTTCTCTAATACATGCAGACCGAAAACATCGATGGAAGTACTCTTTCCCGCTCCCGGCACACCACTGATGCCCACACGGACAGAATTTCCCGAATAAGGCAGACATTTCTCAATAACTTCTTGCGCCACTGCCTGATGCTCAGGCTTCACACTTTCCACCAAAGTCACCGCCTGGCTCAGAATGGTTACATCCCCTTTTATGATACCTTCCACAAACTCTGCTACGGAAAGCTGACGTTTCTTAGGTTTCAGACGACGATAGGGATTGACAGATGAAGGTTGCTCAATGCCTGCATTGACAACCAGTCCTTTATAGGATTCATTGTTTTCAGGATGTTCCATGACGGGGCAAATTAAGGAATGAATAATTAAAGAATGAAAATTAGGAAATTACTTGGCTTTGATATTAATCTCCACCTTCGGTTGCGTAGGGTCGTTTGTTATCATCAGAATGCGCAGGTGGCGTTTCTTCTTGGCGATGTTCCTCTTATCCACCGTCACACGCAAGCGGGTAGTTTCGCCCGGCTGCAACACGCTCTTCTTCAAGCCTACCCCCAAAGCAGGATTAAACACTTGCAATTTACTGATCTGCAACGGAGAACCTCCGGCATTGGTGAGTTGTATATCATGTTTCACCTTATTCTTCTTTGCCAGCAAAGCACTCAGGTCTATATCTGTTTCCGAAAGACGGATAACGGGAGCATTAGCCATATCTGAAGCAGTAAGACCGGAAAAGTCGGGTAATAGGATGGCAGAAAGCGGTATTTCGTTTTCGTCACTCACCTTATCACCAGTGAAACGGGAAAGATAAACGGACGATTGAGTCAATCCGAGGTCTGTCAGTTTCTCAGTGTTAAGAGTCAAGGTGATGAGACCTCTCTCACCTTTTTGAAGCACATTGGGTTCTACCTCCATATCCAGATAAGAAGGCAGATGCATCAGCACGGGTTCATATGAACGTTCTGACTGGTTCACCACACCGATACGTATCACAGGTTTTTCACCACGGTGGGTATCAGGGAAATCTATTTCGTTCTTGTCGATACGTATCTGGCCGATAAGATAAGGATAGGCATTCGTAAAGTCTTTTATCTCACGCACCACCTCACCCGTGAAGTGCAGGTAAGCCAGATTAGGCTCTGCATTCGTGTAAACGGCTACGGACTTGTCAAAGTGTCCCAATGCTTTCGCATCAAAGTCCACAGTGATAGTACCTTTATCACCGGGGGCAATGGGTGTCTGCGTCCATTGGGCTACGGAACAGGCACAGGAAGGGTCCACGTCAGTAAGCACCAGAGGCTGGTCGCCCGTGTTGGTGATGACATACTGCACACTGACGGGATGTTTCCATTCTATCTGTCCGAAGCTATGCGTTTCTTTATTGGACGAAAAACGCGGTTGCGCCATGGCGGTAAGTGCAGTGGCGGCAAGCGCGCATATACATATCAGGGTTCGTTTCATTCGTTTCTCTTTTTTTAGGATGCACAAAAGTAGGTGTTTTAAATGAGAGTTCCTAAAAGGCTGTTTTAAAATTTCTTGTATTATATACAGATACGCGGGGTTCTTTTCATATTTTGAAAAGAACCCCGCGCTTCTATGTCTCTGTATGCAATACTATTCTACATCGACTTTCATGGATGACGAATGCGCGGCATATTCCGGTGCATAAGCACATTGTATGGTTGCCAGTCCGGCTTCATACTGACCGCTGCGGCTGACGCGATAGCTGTATTCCAGCACATATACGCCTTTACTCAAACTGTCGAAGAAGAAATTAGTGGAAGCGTCTTCTATCTCCACATAATAACCTGTTCCGCTATTCCAGCGATAACCGGAGATGGAATTCATCGGTTCGAAGCAAGCTCCACGTTGGTCTTTCAACTGAACGAAGTCCATAGCGCGGTCGAGGCGTATCGTCAGGCGGGAAACCACTTTATCACCTACATTCAGACGGGTGAAAGCAGTAACCGGCTGTAATTCGGCCTTTCCGCCGGGCAAGGTGCGCTCTACGTAGAGTTTCTTTTCAACAGCCAACTCGCCTCCCTGTTGTTTCACGTCGGAAATCGGAGATAAATATTGTGCATAGACTGCGCCCCATGCAACACCTGCATCCCGTTTTTCTACTGTAATGGACTTGGCACGCAATTCAGGGCTGCCTTGTGCAAAGCTCTCCTTAATATATCCCAAACCGGGAACAGTAGTCTTGGCAGGACTGTATGTTTCCAACACTTTATTGCCAAGTACAATGCGTACATCACCACGGGATGCCAACAGATCGCTGCCCTGGCAGAGCAATGCATAAATGGCATCGGCTGTTGCCACGGACGAATTCCAGCTTGTAGTTTGTTTCTGCTTCAGCAACCAGAGTTTCATTTCTTCTACCAGTGCATCGTTGCCACCTGCCATACGCAGGGCTTCCATTACCTCTACATGAACAGAAATCGGCTGAGTTCCCCAAAGGAAAGGCTTTTCATTGAAAGCAAAGTAAGCACCCCGCTCATCTGTCTGCACCAGATGCTCTTTGATGGAGGCAATGAATTGATTTGCCTCAGTCGCACGACCTGCTTTTTGCAAGATGACGGCGGACTGCGCTTTAATGCCCATTGCATTTGAATTCAGGTTCTTGCCGACCATAGAAAGGAAGTAGCGGTAAGCCGCTTCATTGGCAGCGGGAACTTTCTCACCGGAGATAGCTATCAGATAGAGATATTGCATAGCCGGGTATGAAAGAGTAGTTATCTTGGTACCATTCTTTTCGGCTTTACGGATATTATTGTATTCTTCCAATGCCTGCTGATGCAGATAGTTGAAAGCATTTTGCTGCATGGAAAGGGCATCATTGGAATTTTTGACTCCGGTGAGCAAAGGCAGGCGGACGAGAAGTTCGGTTATATACCCCGTCATGCTACGGCTGCCTGGCATACCTTTGTACCAACTCCAGGCACCGTTTGACTCTTGCAATTCCTTCAATTTGGTAAGAGTGGTTATATTTCCGTTTGCCAGATTATTAAGATCGAACAAGGTGGCGATACGTGCCTGCTGTTCAGCTTCTGTAGTGGCTTCCATCAGCCACGGACTTTCTTCAAGAAGAATATTCTTCACATCCTGGTTCTTCTGCAACTGGCTGAGGAAAGTTTCTTTCTTGCCACCCTGCATACGCCAGCTATCGAATACGGCTTTAATGCGCGGCTGACTGTTGGCGATATAAGAGGCAAGGGAATTTGCATAATAAGCGGCAGCCCAGGCTGTAGCATTGTCCGTGCGAGGCTGGCTTAACGTAGGCAATGCCTGAACGGCATACCAAGCCGGATTACCGGTGAACTCTACTGTCAGTCGACGGTCGGTAGCCGTACGACTGTTGTAATTGAACAGGCTGTCCAGAGAGAAGGTACGGGTTTCTTCACCACGTATCGGCATGGCGAGGGTTTCGGTGATATATTCCTTGTTGCTCAATACGGGCAATAAGTGTTGCTCACCATCACTGAATGTACCGCCATCAGCAATCATGCGAACACCTAAAAAGTCGTACTTATCTGTCACGGTAAAGCGGAAAGTAACAGGAACGGTCTTTCCTGCTTCCACAGTGAAAGGTTGACTCTGCGTGGAAATCACTTTCTCTGTCATCGGGTTAAAGAGGATGAATTTAGTAGTTCCTTTCAGAGCCTTGCCTGTCAGGTTAGTTACGGTTGCGGCAATACTCGTCTTATCCCCTACCCGCACGAAACGCGGCATGTTGGGGGACAACATAAATTCTTTGGACGTAACTGCCGAAGCATCCAGCGTGCCCGTGAGCATACCTTTCGTATGGGAATATCCACGGAAATTCCAGCGCGTCAGACTTTGCGGCATAGTGAAGGAGAAAGAAATCTCACCTTGTTCATTGGTGCGCAGTTGCGGATAGAAGAACGCTGTTTCGGCAAAGTTAGTGCGAAGTTCAACTGTGGAAGCTCCGCCTGTAGCCATTTCAGGTGCTTCCATCGCTTTTTCAAAAATCGCATGTTCCTCAATATCCGCGTCGTCATCCGCAACAACCATATCCGCCGAATTCTTTGCCATAGCCCTGCTCTGAACAGTTGCTATTCCTCCTACGCTACCAGTTAAATTAGCCTTCCTTGTACTCCTATATCCCAACACTACCGCTCCCGCAAAATCTATTGGAGAATAGAAACGGTCATATATCATCACAGGTACTTTCCAATCTTTTATCGGGAAGCTACAAGAGTAATACAACCTGTTCATATAGCTTTCATGCCAACCGATACCAGGCATATAATTGGAATAGTCTACAAAGAAGCTCTGGCGGTTATAATATATCTTATCCAAAGAAGCGTCATACATCGTAGCAAGCATTTCAGCCATAGCCGGGGTGCCTTGCGGAGTCTTTATCGTCAAGCGCCATTCTTCTTCCTGTCCGGGGCGTAGCTTATCGCGGAAAACATCCCATTTCATGGTCAACTCCTTGTCCGGCACGCGTTTTCTCAATCTTACCAGCTTTGAATAATGTTTGCCGTCTTTGACGAAAGTGAACAGGTATTCGATTCCATTGCCGTATGCCTCCCGATAGGGAACATCGAAACGGACTATAGAGTCGGACAACTGAAGCGTCTTGCTTTCCAGACGCTGTTTGCCGTTGAATATATCCAGCATCACGTAAGCGTCTTTATAGGAAGTTCCAAAACAGAACTGTGCCGGATGTCCGGCATCAAACTCGTCATTGCGGATATAGAACCAAACGTCGGACTTCACCACTGGGCGATTATCAGTATAAGAGAAAAGAACAATCTTCTTTTCAAAGTCCACGTTTCTGCCCTGGTCGTCCTTAGCTTTCAGTTGCAGTTCATATTCACCGGAAGGCAAATTCTTCCATTCCGGCAACAGGGTGGCTACATTAGATTCAAAAGTAGCACTGATGCGAACCAGTGAATCTCCGTTCACTACCTGCAGCAGACGGTAATCGCCTTTCAGTGCTACCGGTCCTCCATTAAGGTTCTTCGCATGGAAAGTAAGACAAATACTATCATCCTTACAGATACGTTCCTCATCATCAACAGAAAGAACTACCGAACGATTGCCTGCTGCCAATGATGTGATGGCTGTCTGCGTTTCACCGGCCAGGTTCGTGACGGATGCTTCTATCCGATAGGTATAATAGACGTTATTATCATCATCACCTTTCAGACAAACAGGGATGATGAAATCTCCATCATCGCCTACGGTTACGTTGCCGGAAGCGATAGGCGTGCCTCCATTTCCATATCCCCGCCACCACGAATAAATATTCCGGATAACTGTATAATTCAATTCCAGTCCCTGCAAAGGTACACCACTGAATGAACTTGCATTACCCTTCACTTGTACACTGTCTCCCACCTGATAGGATGCCTTTTGAGAATCGAATACGATATCAAAGGTTGGACGTTTATATTCTTCCACTTGTATATCCGCCCAGCCCTCGCTCTCTGCACCGGAAGCTTCTATGGTATAATTTCCATTCAAGCAGGCCGTGGGAAGCATAAACTCCGTTGCAAATGAGCCGAACTCGTTCGTCCGTAGTTCTTTGCGTGAAATTTCCCTGCGGTTTACGTCACGTAGCACCACTCCACATACAGCATTCGGGATTACATCAGCCGTATCACCCTTTTGAGTATAGGCTATACCTTTCACATAAACAGTTTGTCCGGGACGATACAAAGAGCGGTCGGTCAGTAGCTTCCACTCATTAAGCGGTTCCTCAAAATCGTCTCCCCAACTCGCAAAAGAACCGGAAGATGTACGCTGAAGCAGCATTGCCGTATCCAAACCTTTTCTGACAACCAAAGAACGAATCTTTGAATCCGACTTATACACTACTTTACCGGCTACATCCGTCGTTTTCCGTTCCACTTCCTTGTTATCCTTTCCTATATAATAGGTAGAATAGAAAATGACTTCGGCATCAGCAACTGGATTACCTGTTTTAGCATCCAGCACCACTACCTCATTATTATTTCCCGGCAGCGCCATCGTCAGAGCCTTAAATCGGGTCAGATAAATGAAATTTTCCGAACTCTTCCCTTCTTTACTATCCGGAACAACCTGCAAGACATAAATGCCCGGTTCATCAGGCAATAAAATACTATATGTACCGGAAGCTAAATTATAATCTTCCGGACGGGACAGCGCCAAATGTTCCGCCTTTACCTTACGGGTATATTTCTTATAAAAAGCAGAGTTTATCTCCGGCATTTCAGTAACCGACTCTGTCAAAGTGGTACGGAACAAATTGACTGTAAAGCCATCTAAGTTCTTGTGAGTAACCTGCAATGCCAAAGAATCACCGGGATAGGCAGTCTTATTCGTATTCAAAGTCAGTTCGGGGCGCAGAATATCTCCCTTCAGACTATGCAATGCCGAAATTCGTTTGTAATCGGGATAAAGGCTGATAGCCTCATCACAAAGCTGCAAAGCTTTCTGATTTTTCTGTTCATTACGATAGTAACGCGCCTTAGCCAAATAGGCTTCCGCACAAACATCACGCTTGGCATAATCTTTAATAATACGATCCAGCGCACGCAGGTACTGGTTCGGAGTATCACTCTCTCCCTCTTTTAAAGCACGGGGACGAAGCAATACATCTTCTCTCTGATTGCGCCACTTCATGTAATCCAACATAGTCAACACGGTTGCATCCTCCCGGTCTGGCATCTTCCGGTAGGTATTAATCATCTGCCCGTAAATGCCCATGATTTTACTTTTCACAAGCGTATCCGTATCAAAGTCCGATACGTTTTGTAAAGCTTCAATGGATCGCGATGCCAGCAAATGATACATATCATGGTGATAATACTCACTTGCATCTCCCAAAACTACAAAAGGAACATAACTGCGTGAGGACGTTTTCAGCAGTTCAACCGAGTCTTTCAGAGCTTCACCGGTATATTTCATAACTTGTTGCATGAACAAGTTACCACTCCACTCACGGATGTCCTTCGGCAAGGTATTTTCCTCCAAATCAAGCGAAGTACGTTGCCTTAATTCCCAACGGTTACCGGCCGCATAATCAGCATAGATATTGGCTACCAACGAATTAAGTACGGCACGGCTAACTGTATTCTCTTCCAGCTTAGCCCATTGTTCCAATCCTTGCAGATTGACATAAAAACTATCAGGCGTCAACATATCCTGATTGTCTCTCCGGCACATGTAGGCTTTCAACATCTGCGGGGTATTTTTTTCTTTCTCCCCCTTCCGGAATATCTCATCCGCCAGCTTAATTACGGTTTGCGGCAAGCTTTTCTGTTCAGCCTGCTCCACTTGTTTCCACAACTTATCAAACGACTGCGCATGCAGCATGGGCATACAGCCCAGGAATGCCGCCAGCAGCACTAAACTACAAATTCTTCGAATTCTTTCCATGGATACTATTCTGTTAGTCTTTGTACTAACAACAAAGGAAAGAAATAAAGTTTAAACAAATGCTGTTTTTTTAATAAAAAACCTTTCAGGAGGATATAAAAAGAGCGAGGAGTACGTTTCGGGACGTACTCCTCGCTCCATAAAGTCTAGTTAAAATGCTTTCTTACTTCTTTAGGGTATACCCCATCATTAACATCTCGTTCCGACCTACTTCGGCGAGAATGTTTCTCCATGTTTTAAAAATCTTTTTTTTCATAACCTTAAAAATTAAACTAATACCTAAAAACTAAAATCTAAATACACACAATAAAAAAGGGGTTTAATAAATCGTTGAGTAACCCCAAACATGCTTATCAGCCTCGCTGATGTGCTTAAAAATTTTCTTTAACATCTTCATTTTGTTATCCTCCTTAAAAAAACTTGTTATCCTATTGATTATATGTTTTACAACACAAAAATAAGACCTTTGTTCAAGACAACAAGTGATAATAGACGAAAAAGCATGTTATATAACATATTTCTTGATCTATATCAAAAATAAGAAGATCAGACAAGGGGTATAAGAAGAAAGAATGGCAGGAAACGGTAAGAATGGCAAGGTAAGAGACAAGGTGGCAGAAAAAGAGTGAGGCCATCCCCCTCCGGGGACAGCCTCACACAACAACATTTTACTTTTCACGATGGTGAAAAAAAGGACTATTCTTCACAGAGTAGTTTTCTCTTTTATAATAGCGTCATGAATTTGAGTCCATCAAACAAAGACGCCATCCGCCTAAATAATTGACAGGTTTAAAATACCAGTTATTGACGGCTTCCGGCGTTGTGCCATCGGCCTCCCTCATTACTATAGTACACTTCACCTCATTCATTAAGGCCGTTTCAAACTTTATATTGTTTATACGATAACTCAACACTGGAATCTGCCTCAGCATACAGACAACATTATTCATTTCTTCATTGCTGAGTTGAAGAGGTTCATTCCACGCATCTTCAGGATCAAGCCTATAAAGTATTACAACAGCCTGCTCGTATTGTTTGTTTTGCACACAAGTCATAAACCTATCCACTAATTCTTTTACGGCTAAAGTATCTTCCCGAACTAATCCACTAACAAAATCATTCGATTGTTCTTCCGATAAATCCACTACAGCCTGCTTTTTATCCGCTGACTGGCAAGATAAAAGGTTAAAAAGAGCGGCAAGTACAAAAACAAAAATCAGTTGTTTCATTTTCTATTATTGAAAAGTATAAAGAAGTAAGGGTAGACAAGTACCCTTACTCTTATTTATGGATCGGATTACTCCGAATTAGTTAGCTACTGTTGCAGCGATTTTACAGATTACATATACGCGGATTGTCCCCCAATCGTACTCAACATCAAACGGAACCTTAATCTGGAAATCACCTACAGTTGTATTATTGTTCTCATATACCAGTTCGCCGAAGTAATGAGCAATAGTACCCTTACCATTCTGAATTTCAGTCTCTGTAGGTTCAACAAAATTGAACTTTATCTTCTTGCTTGCAGCACTCAACAAATCTTTAAAATCACCAGAAGTAGAGTTCATATCAGTTCTGATTTGATCTTCCAGGCAAGAGATAGACTTAATACCATAATATTTATAGTAGTTTTCTCCCTTAGTAACCGCAGTATTATCAAAGTTATGATCACGCCAATCTGTGAAAGTCAATTTCAACATTGCTTTAGAGCCACCTGTTTCACCATCCAAGAAATTAGTTTCATGAGGATCAGCTACACTAACAGGACGCAAGAACTTCGCAAAGAATGTATTGTTAGACAAAGTAAACGGAACATAGTCACAATTAGCTGCATTAATCTGAATCTTAGCAGTAAAGGTTTGCTTATCTGCCAATTCATTGTGGTCTGCATAGTTCAAAATATCCTTAGCCCACTCATTGGTTGCGTTATCCGCATTATATTCTAATACAGAACTGTTGATAGTTACAACAGGATATTTAACAAGAGTAGCACCTACCTTATTTGCATACAAAGTCTTTCCATTATTCCCTACTGTAATATCATATTTCTGACCGGAATTACCTGTAACCGGAGTCAAAGCAGTTCCTTGCGGATCAACGAAAGTGAATGTTTTAGCCAACTTAGCATCTGTAAATGCAGTATAAACAGCATCAATGCCAGTCACTGTCACATCGTTACCCATAAATGTATTCAAGATGTCAGATTTGAATTCATCGTCTGCACCAGCCTGTCCCACTGTTTCAACATTAGCATGAATATCACTATAGCCCGTTCCTGCTTTCGGATCATTTTTAGCATACCAATAAGCTCTATTCTTATCAGCATCAGCTACTGTACCAGCAGGCGTTACATTACGTTTTGACGGCGTCCAATTCAATGTCACATATACATATTGATTAATGCCCTTAACAGCATCGATAACCTTAGTATAACGGACGATGGCCTTCATGCTTTCCTTATTCTTAAATACTTGGTAAGCCTGATTATTCTTAACCACCCATTTCAATATCTGGGTTTCGTTGCCACCATCATCTTGAATAGATTGAGATACAACACCATACTTAGTTGTCACAGCCTTAGAAGTAGCCAAAATACCATCATATTGAGTAGCATCATTCACGCCACCATCCAATGTGAAGTTATCATGGAAGTCTTCTTTAGAAATACCTTGTTTTTCGAGCTGTGCAATAATTTGTTCCTCAAACTGATGCCAAGTAAGTTTCAGTTCTTTTTTATCTTCTGTGCAATTTACAGTATAGACATCAGCGAAGTCAAAGTTTGGAGTCAATACAACATCACTTTCTGTAATAGTATCAACGATCTTGAACTTCAAATAACCCACTGCTGCAATCTTATTACTCTTAATGTCAGTCAACGTAATACGAACCAACGGTTCACGGCCCTTCTCAGCCTTGTTCTGTTCTGCACCAAATCCTTGTTGCAAACCATCTTTCGGCATTTGCGGTCTAAAGATAGCATCCTTCAAGGCTGCATGAGCACTTTCAGAGGTTTTATTATCACCTACATGATAACCAACCAGTTCATAAGAATACTTAAATCCATAACCTTCAGATGTCTTATCGAAAGCATACTTATCCAGTTTCTTGTGATCATCCTTAGACGGATCTTCCGGATCAACTATTTCATCGAAATGAGTATTGATAAGTTTAGACAAGTCTTCACCTTCACTATTCCAACTAATTTCATAAGTAGCCGCAGCATTTATAGCCTCAGCCGCAGTCTTATACAAATGTACCGTTTCTTTTTGCTCGAATGGTTGGCTTAAAGCCAATACCAGATTATGAGCATTCACCGCTTTTATAGCAGCATAATCAGAAGTAATGATTGTATCTTGTTTACCATTATTATAATGAGCTTCCAAGGCCAGTACCGTTACTTTACCATCCTGCTCAATATCCTTAACAGTACCATTCACCAAGTGAGAATTTACAGTCAAAATCCCCTTGTCTCCCTGAAAGTTGTCAACAACAGCTTCTACTACACCATTTGCTCTTGTTTTATAGTCTTTATCAGCAGAAATATAAGTCAGTTTAGTAATCTTTTTCCAATCTGCAACAGAAGGATTCATATGATATTCAGCTACCAAACCTGGAGTCATAGAAGTAGTGATTCCTACTTTAGGAGCATCAGTTTTAAAGTCACCGTCTGCATTAATCTTACCAACAGTCAAGATGTTATAATTATAGGAATAAGCCCCCATAGCTTCAATACCCTGATAGTAAAAAGCCGGCTTAAAGACTAAACTATTCAAACGAGTAGAAAGTACACCTAACAAAGTATTCAACTGGTCACTTACTTCCTTTTGCATTTCCTCATTAGCTTTCTTCAGAAGATTTTCAATTTCTTCTTTAGAACCTAAATTGGCTAACTCTTTCTTCATAGCGTCCAACTGTCCCTGAAGAGAGTCAAACTCCTTCCCTGTAGCCTCTTCAAACTTCTTCAAAGCATCAATCTGAACCTGCAATGCCTGATCAGCTTTTGCCCGTGCCTCTACTTCTGCATTCAAATCAACACCTAGACCTTTCAAGTCTTCTTTCATTGTATTCAAGTCACTCTGAATACCATCTATTTTACCAGAAAGAACAGAAAGCTCCTCATCCGTTGCTACATTTTTCATTAACTCATCAATGTAAGCTTTAGCTTCTTTGATAGCCTCAGCTTTCGCATCGTTTGCAGCTTTTTCAGCAAGCGCTTTAGCTGCTGCTGCTTCAGCAACAGCCTTGTCTGCTTCTGTCTTAGCAGCATCAGCGGCAGCCTTTGCGGCATCTGCTGCAACTTGAGCTGCGTCAGCATCAGCTTGTACATCAGATAAAGCTTTTTCTAAGCTTGTCTTCTGCGCGCTAAGTTCAGTGTTCAGATCTGTGTACTTTTGCTCAAGACCGTCGATATCATCGTCATAGTCCTTGCAAGACGTAAATACACCTGTAGAAACCATCATCAAGGCTCCAAACAGGGCTACACTCAAATACTTCTTGTTCATAATAAAAAACTTTAAATTTATAAATTTAAAAAAATAAAGAATAATAATAGTCTAATAAATCATCCTCATCCCCATCTCTACCGTTACTTTATAGGTAACGGCACAAGCTACTACAACGCATATTTCACGCAAAAAAGGCATAAAACAGGCATTATCGACAGCCAAAGAATATATTCAACAACAGAAAAGCATACCATTTGGCATGCTTGTAAAAATAGATACATCATATTTTTAAAAACGAAGTATCCTAGAAAGTTTTCATTTCAGAAGAAAAAGCTATTATACTGTAATACTGAACGATAAATATGAAAGAGGGCAATTAAAGAAGAGAAAAGAATAACTGCCTGAAAAATCATTTCAGGAAAGATTCCAACCATTCGTAGATTCATTTCTACGAAAAGTCAGTGATTTCTAACTAAAATCAAATAATACTCATTCCAATCATTTAGAGCACAGAAGCATACCCTTTCACAAAAGAGATTACCTCCTGATTGGCTTCATCTATTTTCTGATTTTGAAAAGGCTTCAGATAAGTTTCCGTAACCTTAATGGATGAGTGTCCCATAGCTTCTGATATGATACCCGGATGTATTTCACAATAATAGGCCATCGTTGCCCAAGTATGCCGAACGGTATAGGTACTCAAATGAGCATGGCTTCTCACATACTTCTTCAATATGGACAAACGATGATTAAAAGCCCTCAATGCCGATTGATATTCATGATAAGCCATCTCAGTTCCCTCCGGACTGGACAAAAAGGAGAATAGATAGGGAGAATCCATATCTTTATTAGCCACTAATTGCACTAACCTCAAAGCATCAGGAGTAAGCATCACAGTCAACGGCCTACCGGTCTTCCGCCTCCGATACCTCAGAATGTTACCTTGAATATCCGTCTTACGCAAATATACTAAATCTACAAATGGTATACCGCGTAGCAGAAACATAAGTGCAAATAAGATTTTAGTCTTTTGCAAATCTACAGGCAAGGTATTGTATACAGGCGTTTTCTCTGCTTCACAGAGCAAATTCCCTATGTCAGAAGCATCCAAAGCTCTTCTTTGATCCGCACTCACACTGGTATGCACATGTCTGAAAAGCCGTGGAACATACAAAGCATAACCATTATCCACTGCCCGGTTATAAGTTGCCCGAAGCACTTTCATATATGTAGAGACTGTATTCCAACTGCATCTCCGCTGGCGCAAATAGATTTCAAAGTTCTTCAGAAGGTTCGGAGTCAACTTGCCAAATGGTATATCCCTGTCATTATTAAATGCAGAGAAAGAATTCCGGGCACTCCGGTACACATGTGCAGTTCCCCATTGACCATTAGCACGAAGCTCTTGAATAGTCGAGGATAGCATATCCAATAATAATTTTTGTTTCATGATAAATTGTTTTTTGAGTACAATTACTCTTTTTTTAATGAATTACAGAAAAAAAAACAGCTTTATTTGCACATTTATGGAAAAACAGTTATGTTTGCACCATATTTTGTGCCGTTACCTATAAAGTAACGGCATTTTTTTTAATAAAAATATCAAATAAAAAAGGCGGAGAGAATGTTAAGCATCCTCTCCGCCTTTTATATAAAAAAAAGACTTATTTACTTTTCAGGTGTCTGTTCCAACGTAGCAACCAGGAAGTCATAGAACTTAGAAACGGTCGGGATCAGAGCTCGTTCATCCGGCGAGTGCGGAGAACGCAATGTAGGTCCGAAGGATATCATATCCAATCCCGGACAATTGGCGCCAATGATACCACATTCCAAGCCGGCATGAATAACTTTCACAGCAGGTTCTACTCCGAATTGTTGTTGATAGGAAAGCTTCATGGCATGCAGAATAGGTGAATCCACATTAGGTTGCCAACCGGAATAACCTCCGCTCAACTCCACTTTCATACCTGCCATGGCAAAACAAGCGGTCAGGCTGTCAGCCAAAAATTCCTTCATCGTGTCACAAGAACTGCGAGCCAGAATACGAACCTCCGCCTTACCTTCTCCAATAATAACAATAGCCAGATTAGAAGACGTTTCCACCGTATCGGGCACAGTTGGAATCATACGCATCACACCGTCCTGACAAGCCATCAGCACACTAATCATATTGTCCTGAATTTCCATCGGTACAATATGAGCCGGAAGCTCAACCGGCTCTATAGCCAATGTGATACCACTTTCAATAGGAGTATATTCCGCATTGATTTGCGCTTCATATTCCTTTATATAGTCTTCCAGTCCTTCCGTATCTTCGGGATTGAACACTAATACGGCATGTGCTTCACGAGGAATGGCATTACGCATGTTGCCACCTTCGAAACTTGCTAACTGGGAATCAAATTCAACCAGTACATCATGTATCACACGAGTCAACAACTTATTGGCATTTCCACGTCCTTGATTGATTTCCAAACCGGAATGACCACCACGCAAGCCCTTTAATGTAATCTTACGGGCTACGAAATCAGCCGGCACTGCCTCTTCCTGATATTCCAACGTAGCCGTCAGGTCGATACCCCCGGCACAACCTATATACAGTTCGCCTTCATCTTCTGAGTCAAGATTCAGCAGGATTTCACCTTTCAATGTTCCCGGCTTCAAGCCAAAAGCACCGTACATACCGGTTTCCTCATCCTTCGTAATTAATGCTTCCAATGGTCCATGCTTCAGATTATTATCTTCCAGCACTGCCATGATGGCGGCAACGCCCAGACCATTGTCCGCACCCAGCGTTGTTCCTTTAGCTTTCACCCAATCGCCATCGATGTAGGTTTCAATAGGATCTTTTGTAAAATCGTGAACAGTATCATTGTTCTTCTGGGGCACCATATCCATGTGTGCCTGAAGAATGACGCCTTTGCGGTTTTCCATACCCGGAGTGGCGGCTTTACGGATAATAACATTGCCTACTTCATCGACAAATGATTCCAAGCCCAAGCCTTTTCCAAAGTTTACAAGGAACTCTGTTATTTTCTCCATGTGTCCCGACGGACGGGGAATTTGAGTCAGCGAATAGAAATGCTTCCACACATTCTGTGGAGCTAATTGCAAGATTGTACTCATAACGTTTAAAAAGTTAGTTTTCGCAAATATACATTTTTATTCTTAAACCATGCAATAAACGGTTACGATTTTAGTATTACTACAAAAAGTGATGAGATATAGTGATCCTGGCATTATATCATAAAGAGATGCGACTTTCAAAATAAATAGAACTTCTTCTTCAATTTACACTACCGCTCATGAATTCTGCTTCACACGGTTCACCAGCGAAAGGTGCAGCCATCCATAAAGCCCCAGCACAATAACCAGTAACGTCTGTATGCCATGCACAATCAAAGCAAAAACTCCCGCATCGGTAGCATTGACCCCGTATAACATCATCATCGTGATGACGGCAAAGTGCCAGGATCCCGCCCCGTTGGGGGTAGGGACAATCACCGCAAAGGTTCCGCCTACGAACATAACCAATCCGGCCAAAAAGCTAAGATGCCCGGTAAAAGAAAAGCAATAGAAAGTAATATAGAAGTGATAGAAATAGCATATCCAGATAAGTAATGTATAAAGAATGAAAAGCGGGATATTCTTCACCCCCTTCAATGACATCACACCTTCCCACACATTGAGCACCACCCCCTTCACTTTCTCGAAGAAAGAAAGCATACGCAAAAGGAAATAGAGCAACACCAATACTCCTATCACACAGAAAAGTACAACATAGAACCAGGGAGACGTCACCAAATGCAGCAACGAAGGAATTTTCGTCCCCGTCTCTTCAAAAAAACGCAGGAAAACGGGCATCTGCATCAAAAAAGTAACTCCTGTAATCAAAAGAATGGTAAGCGTATCTATCAAACGTTCCGTCACCACCGTACCAAGCGATTTGGCAAAAGACACATCATCATATTTGGCAAGTACCCCACAACGGGAAACTTCACCCACACGAGGCAAAACAAGATTAGCGGCATAAGAAACAAAGATAGCATCCACGCAATCACCCGTTTTCGGATAGGCACCCAATGGCGCAAGCGTTTGCTTCCAGCGCCAACCACGGAACACGTGGCTCATTACACCAAAAAACAATGAAAACAACATCCACCCCCAATTAGTGCCATGCAAAAGCACTTCCTTGGCACGTGTAAAGTCAAAATCCCGATACACCCAATAAAGAATAAAACCGCCCAAAGCGAGCGGCAAAAGGATTTTCAGTGTCTTTTTTAATAGTTTATTCATGCAGAATTCGTTATTCTTCGTCGAAAAGGATTACCTTTGCGAGCTGCAAAGATAGTGCAAACCGAGGGCAGTACAAAAGAAGCTTGCTTATTTTTAATGCCGAGGTGCAGCCTGTCTTCGCGGAGCAAAGATAGTGCAAAGATTGTTCAAAAGTAACGATTCAGTTGATAAATGAGATTAGTAAAGCCTAAAAAGTTTCTCGGCCAACACTTCCTGAAAGACCTGAAAGTGGCACAGGACATAGCCGACACCGTAGACGCATGTCCCGGACTCCCTATATTGGAAGTAGGTCCGGGTATGGGTGTATTAACCCAGTTTCTGGTAAAGAAAGAACGTCCGGTAAAGGTAGTGGAACTGGATTATGAGTCCGTAGCCTATCTGCGCGAAGAATACCCGTCATTGGAAGACAACATCATCGAAGACGATTTTCTGAAAATGAACCTGCAACGCCTGTTCGGTGGACAGCCGTTTGTGCTGACAGGAAACTATCCTTATAATATATCCAGCCAGATTTTTTTCAAGATGCTGGATAACAAAGAACTGATACCTTGCTGCACCGGCATGATACAGAAGGAAGTAGCTGAACGTATCGCTGCCGGTCCCGGTAGCAAGACATATGGTATTCTAAGCATACTGATACAAGCATGGTATCGCGTGGAATATCTTTTCACCGTACACGAACATGTGTTTAACCCACCGCCAAAGGTAAAAAGCGCCGTCATCCGCATGACGCGAAACGAGACTAAAGACCTGGGCTGTGACGAAAAGCTGTTCAAGCAAGTAGTAAAAACCACTTTCAACCAACGACGCAAGACGCTGCGAAACTCGATAAAGCCGATACTCGGCAAAGACTGTCCACTGACGGAAGATACCGTGTTCAACAAAAGGCCGGAACAGTTGTCTGTACAGGAGTTTATCAACTTGACCAACCAAGTGGAACAGGCGTTAAAAGAGATTAGAGAAAAGAATGATGAAATAAATAAATGATGAGTCATCATTTTAATCAAGAGGAGAAAGATTATGGAGATGGACGAAACCTACATTGACAACGTCAAAAACCTCATTGAGCAGAAAGACGCAGAGAACGTCAAATCGCTCCTTATAGACCTGCACCCTGCGGATATTGCCGAACTCTGCAACGACCTGAGTCCGGAAGAGGCCCGTTTTGTGTATCGCTTGCTGGACAATGAGACAGCGGCAGATGTATTGATGGAAATGGACGAAGACGTCCGTAAGGAATTCCTGGAGATACTCCCGTCAGAAACTATTGCCAAGCGCTTTGTGGACTATATGGACACAGACGACGCCGTAGATCTGATGCGTGAGTTGGATGAAGAGAAACAGGAGGAAATCCTCTCCCACATTGAAGACATCGAGCAGGCAGGAGACATCGTAGACCTGTTGAAGTACGACGAAGATACCGCCGGTGGCTTGATGGGTACGGAAATGGTGGTCGTGAACGAGAACTGGAGTATGCCGGAATGTCTGAAAGAAATGCGCCAGCAAGCTGAACAGTTGGACGAAATCTACTACGTCTATGTCATCGACGACGAGAACCGCCTGCAAGGTGTATTCCCGCTGAAGAAGATGATTACCTCCCCTTCCGTGTCAAAAGTGAAACACGTGATGCGGAAAGACCCGATTTCCGTACACGTAGATACGCCCGTTGAAGATGTGGTGCAGACCATTGAAAAATATGACCTTGTGGCCGTTCCCGTCATCGACAGCATCGGACGACTGGTGGGACAGATTACCGTAGACGACGTTATGGATGAAGTTCGTGAGCAATCGGAACGCGACTACCAGTTGGCATCCGGTTTGTCACAGGACGTAGAGACAGACGATAACGTGATGCGCCAGACCAGCGCACGCCTGCCGTGGCTCATCATCGGTATGCTGGGTGGTATCGGCAACTCCATGATCCTGGGAAACTTCGACGCAACCTTCGCCGCCCATCCCGAAATGGCGCTCTATATTCCGCTGATCGGTGGTACGGGTGGAAACGTCGGGACACAATCTTCGGCTATCATCGTGCAAGGCCTTGCCAACAATTCGCTGGATGCCAAAGATATTTTCAAGCAAATTACCAAAGAATCCGTAGTAGCCCTCATCAACGCTACCATCATTTCTTTAGTAGTATATATCTATAATTTTGTCCGGTTCGGCGCCACCGCCACCGTCACCTATTCCGTTTCCATCAGCCTGTTCGCCGTAGTGATGTTCGCATCCATCTTCGGCACACTGGTGCCTATGACATTGGAAAAGTTGAAGGTAGACCCTGCCATCGCTACCGGGCCGTTTATAGCGATTACCAACGACATTATAGGCATGATGTTGTACATGGGAATAACCGTACTACTCGCCTAAATGAAGAAAAATGAAAAAAAACTGATGAAAAAAGTATGAAGTAATTGTTTTATTTCATTAATTTGTGACCTAATGTAACCCGAACGGGTAAAACCGTTTCTTAAAATGTATCTACAATGATGGACACTCATGACACTAATCTCCCCGAAAAGGCGGCAGAATTAGAAGAAGACAAGAAAGCAGCAGAGGTTTCCGAACCGGCTCTGACGGAAACTCCGGCTGAAGAAGCTACGCAGGAAGAGAAGCCGGCAGAAGAAACTGCACAGGAAGAAAAACTGGTAGAAGCTACGCAGGAAGAAAAAACGGTAGAAGCCACACAAAAACTAAGTAAGGAAGAAATCCTCGCCAAGTTAAAAGAAATCTCCGCAGAAGTGGAAAATGCCGGTAAACAAGAAATAGACAGCTTGAAACAAGCTTTCTATAAACTGCACAATGCCGAACAGGAAGCTGCAAAGAAGCTTTTCATCGAAAACGGGGGAGCAGCTGAGAACTTCGTTCCGACAGTGGACACTGTGGAAGAGGAGTTCAAGAATATCATGTCCGTCATTAAAGAAAAGAGAGGTGCATTGTCAGCCGAGCAGGAACAACAGAAAGAGCTGAACCTGCAAATCAAACTTTCCATAATCGAGGAACTGAAAGAACTGGTAGAGTCGCCCGATGATGCCAACAAATCCTACACCGAATTCAAGAAACTGCAACAGCAATGGAATGAAGTGAAGCTTATTCCGCAAGCTAAAGTCAACGAGCTTTGGAAGAGCTATCAACTCTATGTAGAGAAATTCTATGACCTGCTGAAGCTGAACAATGAATTCCGTGAATATGACTTCAAGAAAAACCTGGAAATAAAGACTCATCTTTGCGAAGCTGCCGAAAAACTGGCAGATGAACAGGATGTAGTATCAGCTTTCCACCAGTTGCAGAAGCTACACCAGGAATTCCGTGACACAGGTCCGGTAGCCAAAGAATTGCGTGACGAGGTATGGAACCGCTTTAAAGCAGCCTCCACTGCCGTAAACCGCCGTCACCAGCAGCATTTTGAATCACTGAAAGAAGTAGAGCAACACAATCTCGACCAGAAAACAGTGATTTGCGAAATCATCGAAGCCATCGACTACAACGAACTGACCAACTTCGCCGCCTGGGACAACAAGACTCAGGAAATCATTGCCCTGCAAAACAAATGGAAAACCATAGGTTTTGCACCGCAGAAGATGAATGTGAAGATATTCGAACGTTTCCGCAAGGCTTGCGACGAGTTCTTCCGCAAGAAGGGTGAATTCTTCAAATCCCTGAAAGAGGGAATGAACGTCAACCTGGACAAGAAACGTGCGCTTTGCGAAAAGGCCGAAGCCTTGAAAGACAGCACCGACTGGAAAGCAACGGCTGACGAACTCACCAAACTTCAAAAAGAGTGGAAGACTATCGGCCCGGTAGCCAAGAAATACTCTGATGCAATATGGAAACGTTTCATTTCTGCTTGTGACTACTTCTTCGAACAAAAGAACAAGGCAACTTCTTCCCAACGTTCCATTGAAGTTGAAAACCTGAACAAGAAGAAAGAAATCATCGAGAAGCTTACCGCCATCGATGAAAACATGGATACTGACGAGGCCACCCAGTTGGTACGCGAATTGATGAAAGAATGGAATAGCATCGGCCATGTACCTTTCAAAGAGAAAGACCGTCTGTACAAGCAATATCACGGACAAGTGGATAAACTGTTCGACCATTTCAACATCAGCGCGGCTAACAAGAAGTTGAGCAACTTCAAATCGAACATCAGCAACATCCAGGAAGGCAGCCCGCAGGCTCTTTACCGTGAACGCGAGAAACTGGTTCGCGCGGCAGATGCCATGAGAAACGAGTTGCAGACGTACGAAAACAACCTCGGCTTCCTGACTACTTCTTCTAAGAAAGGCAACAGCCTGCTGACGGAACTGAATCGTAAAGTGGAAAAGCTGAAAGCCGACATCGAATTGGTAAAACAGAAGATTAAGGTTATCGACGAATCCATTCGCAGCGCCGAATAATTTTGATAGAAACAGAAATAGACTGTTTGTTTTTCAAACAGAAAGTTTATTGAAAAAGGCATAAAAAAGGAGGTGTGTCGTAATGCACGATGCACCTTCTTTTTTATTCATTACTATACCACT
>OHCK01000039.1_pt1 | contig 151157 bp, 106 predicted proteins | sample 1577611 | NCBI WGS metagenome assembly OHCK01 (sample SAMEA3879586, study PRJEB24766) | human gut metagenome | biome: human-associated habitat; feature: feces | place: USA | collected 1985/1987 | reverse complement strand
GGACCCTCTGATTAACAGTCAGATGCTCTAACCGACTGAGCTAAGGAAGAATGTTGTTTTTTCTCAAATGCGCTGCAAAAGTAATAGGATATTTTGAAATATGCAATATCTTTGCAAAAAAAATATCGAAATGGACAAAATAATTGGTATGGGCAACGCCCTTGTTGATGTTCTTGCTACTCTAAACGATGACCATCTTCTAAAAGAAATGGATTTGCCCAAGGGGAGCATGACTCTGATTGATGAGAATAAACTGCAGATAATTAATGAATGTTTCAGCCAGATGGAGACTCAGCTTGCAACGGGCGGGTCTGCCGGTAATGCGATCCGCGGATTGGCATGTCTGGGTGCAGGAACAGGTTTCATCGGCAAAGTCAGTAATGACACTTACGGAAAGTTTTATAGGGAGAGCTTGCTGGAACGGGGAACGGAAGCGAATCTGTTAATTTCAACCGAACTGCCTTCGGGAGTAGCTTCTACTTTTATATCGCCTGACGGGGAGCGCACATTCGGTACGTATCTGGGTGCTGCCGCTACATTGAAGGCTGAAGAACTTTCGCGGGAGATGTTCAAAGGATATACTTATTTGTTCATTGAAGGTTATCTGGTGCAGGACCACGACATGATACTTCGTGCCATAGAGTTGGCTAAGGAGGCCGGATTGCAGGTCTGTCTGGACATGGCAAGTTATAATATCGTGGAGCAAGACCATGAATTCTTCTCTTTATTGATAAACAAGTATGTGGATATTGTGTTTGCCAATGAAGAAGAGGCAAAGGCGTTTACCGGTAAAGAGCCGCAGGAAGCACTGGGCATCATTGCCAAAATGTGCAGCATAGCTATTGTGAAGATGGGAGCCAAGGGTTCACTCATCCGTAAGGGTACGGAAGAAGTGCATGTGGATGCTGTTGCGGTGGATAGAGTGATAGACACTACCGGTGCAGGCGATTATTTTGCCGCCGGCTTCCTGTATGGACTGACTTGCGGACACTCATTGGAGAAATGCGGTAAGACCGGTTCTATTTTATCGGGAAACATCATCCGGGTGATCGGTGCTGAAATGCCGGCCGAGTGGTGGGAAGATATTAAAACGAAGATCAGTGAATTATAATAAGTAAGATATGAAGAGATTTCTGAAAATGCGCTGGATAACTGCCTCGGTTCTGGTAGTAGGTGCGGTCGTCTTTTTTAGTTTCAAGAGTGGCGACAGCCGCAATTTCCAGATTGCGAAGAACTTGGATATATTCAATTCCATAGTGAAGGAGCTGGATATGTTCTATGTGGACACACTGGATCCCAACAAGACTGTACGCGAGGGTATCGATGCGATGCTTTATTCATTGGACCCTTACACGGAATATTATCCTGAAGAAGACCGCAGCGAACTGGAGCAGATGCTGAAAGGCTCGTATGGAGGTATAGGTTCCATCATTCGCTATGAGCCGAAGCTGAAACGTACGGTGATTGTGGAACCTTACGAGAATATGCCTGCTGCGGAAGTGGGATTGAAAGCCGGTGATATCTTGCTTGAGATAGACGGGAAAGACCTGGCGGGGAATACGGATGTGAGTAAGATGTTGCGCGGTCAGGTAGGCACGAGCTTTCAATTGAAGGTGGAGCGTCCCGGCGAAGAAAAACCATTGGACTTTACGGTTGTCCGTAAAAGCATCCAGTTGCCGTTCATTCCTTATTATGGCAAGTTGGATAATAATGTGGGTTATATCAGCCTGAGCACTTTCTCCGGCAACCCTTCCAAGGAATTCAAAAAGGCTTTCCTTGATTTGAAGAAACAGGGCATCACCTCGTTGGTAATTGACTTGCGTAACAATGGCGGTGGGCTGTTGGAAGAAGCTGTGGAGATAGCTAATTTCTTCCTGCCCCGTGGCAAGATGATTGTAACGACGAAGGGGAAGATTAAGCAAGCCAGCAATTCTTATAAGACGTTGCGCGAGCCTCTGGATTTGGACATACCTGTTGCTGTGTTGGTGAATAGCGGTACGGCTTCTGCCTCTGAAATTCTTGCAGGTGCTTTGCAGGATTACGACCGGGCGGTGATTGTAGGTAACCGTACTTTCGGAAAAGGTCTGGTGCAGGTGCCTCGCACGTTGCCTTATGGTGGTACGATGAAAGTGACCACTTCTAAATATTATATCCCCAGCGGACGTTGCGTACAGGCGATAGACTACAAGCACCGTAATCCTGACGGTAGTGTAGGGCGTATTCCTGATAGTCTGACCACTGTGTTCCATACGGCTGCCGGTCGTGAAGTGCGCGATGGTGGTGGTGTGACACCGGATGTGGCAGTGGAACAGGAAAAACTGCCGAATATCCTGTTCTATCTGGTCAATGATAATCTGATATTCAATTATGCAACGCAATATTGCCAGAAGCACCCCACAATAGCTTCTCCCGAGAACTTTGAGGTGACCGATGCAGATTATGCCGAGTTCAAGGAGATGGTGAAGAAAGCCGACTTCAAATATGACCAGCAGAGCGAAAAGATATTGAAGAGCCTGAAGGAAATGGCCGAATTTGAAGGATATATGAAAGATGCCTCCGATGAGTTCAAAGCGCTTGAACAGAAGCTGACCCACAATCTGGACCGCGACCTTGATTACTTCTCAAAGGATATCAAGAACATGATTGCGCAGGACATCATCAAGCGTTATTATTTCCAACGCGGCGGTATCATTCAGCAGTTGAAGGATGACGATAGCCTGAATGAAGCCGTGAAGGTGCTGGGCGATTCTGCAAAATATAAGGAGATGCTGAGCGCTCCGCTTGCAAAGAACTGATTATAATGCCATAAACGGGTAAATCCGTCGATTATCTTTTCTCTTTTCTTTAAAGATAATCGGCAGATTTACCCGTTTTTTAGATAGAAACTTCTACCTTTGCTCAAAGATTACCGTAAAGCAACGTCTATGAGAACAACCCTGCTATTATTTTGTATCTTTTCTCTATTTAGTAGTTTATCACGAGGTTCTTCTATTCCGTTCTCTCCTATCGTGAGAAGTTATTCCGTATCCGATTATAATGCAGGAATCCAGAATTGGTCTATTGCCCAGGATGAGAGGGGAATCATATATATTGGTAACAACAAAGGCTTGCTGGAGTTTGACGGGAGCAGGTGGGAACTGCATGAGTTGCCTACTAAGAATATTGTGCGTGCTGTGTACATTGGCGAGGACGGAAAGATATTTGTGGGCTCTTTTGAAGAGTTCGGTTACTTTGAACGTGATTCGTTAGATAGTCTTGTATACCATTCATTGAAGGATAAAGTGAAAGACTTCCGGTTTCAGAATGATGAAATCTGGAGTATTGTGCCGGTGCGGGACGAGATTGTGTTCCAGTCCTTTGGTTCGCTATTCATTTACGACGGACATACCGTGAGAGGTATCCGCACGAAATCACTTCCACTAAACCTGTTTCAGGTAGGTGATACTTTTTATTCCCAACTGATAAATGAGGGGCTTTCTATCTTTATAAACGATGGATTTGAACACCTGATTGACCGGAAGCTGCTGGGCGACAGTGATGTCATGGCAGGACTTCCGTATGATGACGGCGCTTTGCTGCTGACGCGGAATAGTGGCGGCTTCATTTATCAGCATGGAAAGGTAGTGAAGTGGCATACGGAATGTGATGCAGAATTGGAGAAGTACACCGTTAACCGGGCAGTGATGACGAAAGATAGTTGTTATATCATCGGTACCATATCTAACGGAGTTTATGCGATAGACAAAAAGGGACGTTTACTCTGGAAGGAAAATACGGACAGCCGTTTGCAGAACAACACGGTTCTGGGGCTTTATTGCGATGCCGATAATAATGTCTGGGTGGCTCTGGACGAAGGAATAGCTTATATACTGAATAACTCCCTGGTATATTATTATGAACCTCCTTACCGGAAGATTGGTATGATTTATGATGTACTGGTGAAGAAAGATGAGGCTTATGTGGCCTCCAACCAAGGACTCTACCGGATGGAAAATGGAAAGCTGGAACTTGTTCCCGGACTGGAAGAACAGGCATGGTACGTCGGAGAGTGGGGAAACCAGATTCTCTGCGGGCATAATAAAGGTACTTTTCAGATAGCAGGTTTGCAAGCATCATTGATTTCGGATGTAAGGGGAGCGATGTGCATGAGAGAAATATACCTCGAAGGATGTCCTTTGCTATTGCAGGGTACTTATACGTTCCTGAATCTGTATAAGGAAAATGCTGTCGGTGTTTGGGGCTTTCTAAACTCATTAGGCGGATTTACCCACATGGTGCGAGGCATAGAAATGGATCACCGTGGGAATATCTGGGTGAAGCATTTGCGGAAAGGACTGTTCCGTTTTAGAATCAGACAGGACTTGAAGCGGGTAGAGAATCTCAAAGTGTACATGGAGTTGGGAGATGTGAAGGATGGGAATTTCTCTCTTTTTAAGATTAACGGCCGGGTAGTCTTTTCAAATGGAAAGGCGTTCTATACTTATGAAGATATGACGGACTCAATCATCCCTTATGAGGTGATGAACGAACAGTTGCCGGAACTGAAAGGGATAAATGATGTGAGCCATGCAGGCGGTAATATGTATTGGTTTGTCAGTGGTCGGATGGCCTATCTGGTGAAATGTGAGACGAATGTCTTTCAGATTGAACATCGGATTCCATTCTCTTTATTCGAAGGCCTGTCGATAGAAGAGAGGGCGGCGATGGTTTATGATAAAGACAGCAAGAGTTCTTACCTTTGCCTGAATAATGCCATTGCCCGTATTGATGCGGATAGTTCCTTGTTATATAAATCTTCCGTCAGGCGTTCTTTGTGGGTTTCGGGCATTACGGCAGAGGCTGAATGGACAGGAAAGAAAAAATACCTGGCTATACAGGAAGAAAATAAGATAGAGGCGGAGTTTAGTACGGTGTGTTTCTCTTTGTGTTATCCGGTTTATAATAACTATACCTATAAAGTCAGGTACAAGTTGGAGGGGCTTAACGACCAATGGGTTGATAACGAGCGTAGTTTGGAGAAGAAATATACCCGTTTGCCTTTTGGCTCTTACGTCTTCAAAGCGGAAGTATATGATGGAAACCAGATTCTGGCATCGACAACACTTCCTTTCGTCATATTGAGGCCTTGGTACCTGTCCTACTGGGCTATCAGTGGCTATGTGCTTGCCGGACTGATTCTGTTACTGTTGTTGCAATACATCGTTTACCAGTCCGTGAAGAAGAAGAAAGACCGCGTGATTGAACAACAGCGCATAGCCCATCAGGCCGAGATTGAACAGCAAGAGAAGAAGATTATCGAACTCGAGAAAGAGCAACTTGAAGCGGACCTGCGTTTCAAGAGCAAGGAGTTGTCGGGAGTGGTAATGACTAATATCGCCCATCAGGAGTTCCTGAACTCCTTGAAGGAAGAGATACAGCAGCAAAAGTTGTCCGGGCAGTACACACGGAAGAACCTGGATAAACTGCTCGCTTTGGTGAATAACAACATCGTTTCGGACGAAGAGAATTGGAACATGTTTCAGGCCAACTTCGACCGGATACACGAGAACTTCTTCCGAAACCTGAAACAGCAGTATCCTGACCTGACATCGGGCGACTTGCGCTTCTGCGCTTTACTTCGCCTGAACCTGCCGACGAAGGAGATTGCGAAGCTACTGAACATCTCGATACGTGGAGTGGATGCGGCAAGATACCGCCTGCGCAAGAAGTTCAACCTGTCTCAGGAAGATAGTCTGACGGATTTTATGATAAACTTTAAGTAGCTGACCCTTAGCTTGATAAAGTGAAAGGAAGTACTAAAATAGTACTTCCTTTTTTTATAATCTGCCCTAAAGGTACTTTTGTTGTAGCATCGGATTATAAGAGTTTGAAGGTCTTTCCCTTTATTTGCAGGGAAATCATTTTTCTCCAATAATAATAAAGAATGAAAAGCATGAAACATTTATCCCTTAAGTTACAATTGTTTTTAATGTTATTGATGTTTGTATCTGTTGGTGTACAAGCACAGAAATCTCCTTTAGACATGGACCGCTTCATCGACGACCTGATGAAGAAGATGACCCTCGAAGAGAAAATAGGTCAGTTGAATCTTCCGGTGACGGGTGAGATTACTACCGGCCAGGCCAAGAGCAGTAATGTGGCCAAACGTATCCGCGCCGGTGAAGTGGGCGGCCTTTTCAACCTGAAAGGGGTGGAACGCATCCGCGACGTGCAGAAACAGGCGATTGAAGAGAGCCGCCTCGGTATTCCCCTTCTGTTTGGTATGGATGTCATTCATGGATACGAAACTGTATTCCCTATACCTTTGGGTCTGTCATGCACGTGGGATATGGAAGCCATTGAAGAATCTGCGCGTATCGCTGCCATTGAAGCCAGTGCCGACGGTATTTGCTGGACATTCAGTCCGATGGTGGATGTTTCCCGTGATGCCCGTTGGGGACGTGTCAGCGAAGGTAACGGCGAAGACCCTTTCCTGGGAGCGGCAATTGCACGCGCCATGGTACGCGGTTATCAGGGAAAAGATATGAGCCGCAATAATGAAATCATGGCTTGCGTGAAGCACTTTGCCTTGTATGGCGCACCGGAAGCCGGACGTGATTATAATACGGTGGATATGAGCCATCAGCGTATGTTCAATGAATATATGCTACCTTATCAGGCGGCTGTAGAAGAAGGTGTGGGTAGCGTTATGGCTTCGTTCAACGAAGTGGACGGAGTGCCGGCCACCGGAAATAAATGGCTGATGACGGATGTACTCCGCAAGCAATGGGGCTTTGGCGGATTCGTAGTGACGGATTACACCGGCATCACCGAAATGACGGACCACGGTATGGGTGATACACAGGCAGTTGCCGCCCTGGCGCTGAATGCAGGTGTCGATATGGATATGGTGAGCGATGCTTTCACGAGTACCCTTAAGAAGTCTCTGGAAGAAGGCAAGGTTTCCATAAAGGCTGTCGATGCCGCTTGCCGCCGCATTCTGGAAGCTAAGTACAAACTTGGTCTTTTTGATAATCCTTATAAGTATTGCGATGTAACTCGTCCGAAGAAAGAAGTCTTCACCAAAGAGCACCGTGCCATTGCCCGCAAAACAGCTTCGGAAAGTTTTGTACTGTTGAAGAATGAAGGCAATGTGCTTCCACTGGCAAAGAAAGGAACGATTGCGGTAGTAGGACCTTTGGCGGATAGCCGTAGCAACATGCCGGGTACGTGGAGCGTGGCTGCCGTGATGAATAAATACCCTTCGCTGATTGAAGGACTGAAAGATGTGGTAGGCAGCAAAGCCAGGATTCTTACGGCAAAAGGCAGCAACCTGATGAGCGATGCCGAATATGAAGAACGTGCCACCATGTTTGGACGCACTTTGCACCGTGACAACCGTACGGACAAAGAACTACTGGATGAGGCTCTCGCTGTGGCAGCCAAGTCGGATGTAATTGTTGCCGCCCTGGGCGAATCTTCTGAGATGAGTGGCGAAAGCAGTTGCCGTACAGACCTTGGAATGCCGGATACGCAACGTGTGCTTTTGCAGGAATTACTGAAAACCGGTAAACCGGTAGTATTGGTATTGTTCACCGGCCGTCCTTTGGTGTTGAACTGGGAACAGGAAAATGTGCCCGCCATCCTGAATGTATGGTTTGGTGGTAGTGAAGCCGCCCTTGCCATTGGCGATGTATTGTTCGGTAATGTAACCCCGAGTGGCAAACTGACGATGACTTTCCCGAAAAATGTGGGGCAGATTCCTTTGTTCTATAACCATAAGAATACCGGTCGTCCTCTGGCGGAAGGCAAATGGTTCCAGAAGTTCCGCAGCAACTATCTGGATGTTGATAATGAACCGCTCTATCCGTTCGGATATGGTTTGAGCTACACTACTTTCTCTTACAGTGACATTACATTGGATCAATCGTCCATGAACATTAACGGCGAAATCACAGCCACCGTAACGGTGACCAATACCGGAAAGCGTGATGGTGCTGAAGTGGTGCAGCTTTACATCCGCGACCTTGTGGGCAGTGTAACCCGTCCGGTGAAAGAACTGAAAGGTTTTGAGAAAATCTTCCTGAAAGCTGGTGAAGCGAGACAAGTATCTTTTAAGATAACGTCTGATATGCTGAAGTTCTACAACTACAATCTGGATTTTGTGTGCGAACCGGGTGACTTTGAAGTGATGATAGGTACTGACAGTCGCAATGTGAATAAGGCTTTGTTCACCCTTCACTAGTCTCTTTTATTATCTTAAAGTAAAGTTATACTGAAAGAGTTTTTCCAATAAAGTTCCGAGATCGGAAACGGGTAGGAACAGCATGGAAATATGGAAACTTTATTAAAAATAAATATCTGATAGCTAGTTTGTTCCGCTATGGTATAGTAGTTATAAAGTAGTACTTTGATAAAGCGTGGTACTCTTGTGGTAGTCTGTTTTTTGACTTAAATCAATTTATGCTATACGTTTGCGGAGTAATTTTAAATCAATACAAAATGAAGAAGAATCTATTAATTACATGTGTGATGTTGCTGTTCGCTGTCGTTTCGATGGCGCAGAACAAGATTACAGTTTCGGGTGTCATTGCTGACAAGGTAGGCGAGACTGTTATAGGTGCTTCAGTCCGGGTAAAGGGACAGGAGAATATGGGAACGATTACCGATATTGACGGAAAGTACCAGCTTTCGGGTGTACCGGCCAATGCCACTTTGGTGTTCAGCTATATTGGTATGAAAGAGCAGGAAGTGGTACTTAACGGTCGTTCCACTGTCAACGTAACAATGGAAGAAGATAGCCAGCTCATCGATGAAGTGATTGTGGTGGGTTATGGTAGTGCCAAGAAACGCGATTTGACCGGTTCTATCGTAACGGTGAAAGCTGCTGAAATTGCTTCTAAACCGTCAGTTAATCCTTTGGCTTCCATTCAGGGTAAGGTTGCCGGTGTGCAGGTGGTCAATACTGGTCGTGCCGGGCAAGACCCTGAAATCCGTGTTCGAGGTACGAACTCTATCAACGGTTATACTCCGTTGTATGTAGTCGACGGATTGTTCACCGATAATATCAACTATTTGAATACGGCTGATATTGAATCCATGGAAATTCTGAAGGACCCTTCTTCTCTGGCCATTTTTGGTGTACGTGGTGCCAATGGAGTTATCATTATCACTACCAAGAAGGCTAAAGAGGGTAAGACTCAGGTCAACATCAACGGTTCGGTAGGCTGGAAGACAGTTACCGACCATGTCAGCCTGACCAATGCAGAGCAGTTCAAGATGCTCTATAATGAGCAGCGTATGAACCAGGGCGGTGATCCGTATGACTACACCGTGTGGAATGCAGATACCGACTGGCAGGATGAAATGTTCCAGACCGGTTTCCTCACTAACAATACGGTTAGCATTATGGCTTCGGGAGAAAGAAGCAAATTCTATTTAGGTTTGGGATATGTGATGGAAGAAGGTTCCATTCAAAGTGAAAAACTGAATAAGTTCACAGTAAACCTGCATAGCGAACATAAAGTAACCGACTTCCTGCGCTTCGGTTTCCAGGTGAACGGTGTGCGTGCCTTGTATCCTGATGCAAAGGGTGTGGCTTCTGCCCTGAAAGCAGCTCCGATTGCTCCTGTCTATGAGCAGGAAAGCGGTCTACTGCACACGCTTCCTGATTTCCAGCGCGCCCAGGTATGGAATCCGATGATTGAGCCCGTATTGAGAGGTGCTCATAACAAGTCTGCCAATTACCGTATGGCTGGAAATATCTATGGTGAGCTTGACCTGATGAAGAATCTGACCTTTAAAGCTACTTTCTCTCTGGATTATGCTTCCAACCAGTCACGTTCTTATTCTCCGCTCATCTATGTGTACAATCCGGATGTGGAAGGCGGTAAAGAAAGGCTGACGGATAAAGAAAGTGTCAGCCAGTCCAAGTCTACCTCAATGGCTGCACAGTCTGACTATGTATTGACCTATATCAACCAGTTCGGCAATCATGGCCTGACTCTGACGGCCGGTCTTACGACAAACTATAATGAGTACTCTGACTTGTCAGGCGGTCGCAGCCAATTGCCGGGTTATGGTGTTCCCATTGGCGAAGATGAGGATAAGTGGTGGATTTCCATTATCGACGATCCCACATCAGCTACTAACGGAGCATCCCAGTACAAGCGTTTCACTATGTCTTATCTGTTCCGTGCGCTGTATAACTATAAAAACCGTTATTTGTTTAATGCCTCTTATCGTCGCGACGGTTCTTCCGTATTCAAGAGAACAGGAAATACATGGGATAACTTCTACTCATTCGGTGCCGGTTGGGTAATGAGCGAAGAGGACTTCATGAAGAAACAGAATGTGATTGATTATCTGAAGCTGAAAGGCTCATGGGGAGTTTTGGGAAGCCAGAACACAGGCGGTTCCCGTTATCCGGCTTATCCCAACATCACAAGTTCGGGTTCAGCTGTCTTCGGTGACAATGTAATCGCAGGTAAGGGACCGGACAAACTGATTTCGCAGACATTGGGCTGGGAACGCAACTACTCATGGGAAGTAGGCTTCGATATGCACTTGTTGGGTGGCCGCATGCAGTTGTCCCCCGTTTATTACAACAAGACAACGAAAGATTTGCTGACCACTGTTCCCGGGCTTTCCGGTACGGTTCCCGCATTGCAGAATACAGGGGAGATTCGTAACCGTGGCTTTGAATTGTCGGCATCCTGGAACGATAAAATCGGTGAAGACTGGCGTTATGGCGTTTCTGCCAACCTGACTACCATTGACAATAAAGTGATGTCACTGATAAGCAAAGACTACTCCATCATCAACGGTGTTTCCCGTGTGTCCGAAGGTTATCCCATCGGTTACTTCTATGGATATAAAGTGGCAGGAGTTTATCAGAACGAGACGGATATTGAAACCTCATTCCCCAACCAGGTAGCTTCTGTGAAACCGGGCGACTTGAAGTTTGCCGATGTCAATGGCGACGGTATCATTTCAGAGAAAGACCGTACGATGATTGGTAATCCTACTCCTGATTTTACGTATGGCTTTAATGTAAGTCTGGGTTATAAGAACTTTGACTTGAGTGTGGACATGATGGGAGTTTACGGGAATGAGGTCTATCGCAATTGGGATGGCAGTGCTTATGCACAGTTCAACTATCGCACAGAGCGTCTGAACCGCTGGCATGGCGAAGGAACATCCAACTGGGAGCCGATTCTTGATCCGTCCCGTTCCGTAAACCTGGAAGCCTCTTCTTACTTCGTAGAGGACGGCAGTTTCTTCCGCATCCGTAACATAGAATTGGGCTATACCTTCGATCCCCGTTTGCTGAGCCGCATCAAGTTGCAAGCTTTGCGCATCTATGGTAACATCCAGAACCCCAAGACGTGGAGCCGCAACACCGGATATACTCCGGAAGTGGGTGGTAGTGCAACCTCGTTCGGTATTGATGGTGGAGGATATCCGATGCCGGTTGTGTATACCTTGGGCTTTAATTTATCATTCTAAACATGAAATCTAATAAAAGAAAGACGATCAGTATGAAAAAGATATTTTATTATATAATGGCTTTGGCACTGGGATGTTCTCAGATGTCATGCAGTGACCTGTTAGATCAGAAACCTCAGGGATCATTGACCGAAGATGACCTGACCGGAGGTACCTATGAGACACAGATCTTTAATATGTATGCTCTGCTCCGTGGTTATCATATCGTGTCGGGAAACACGGCGCTGGCTATTCATGGCATGCGCTCGGAAGATGCGGAAAAGGGTAGTACATTGTCTGACGGAGCTGCGACGGGAAAGATGTTCGATGACTTTGAATATGCTGCAAGTAACGGCATGATAAAAAGTTACTGGAACGCTAACTATACGTTGATTCATAAAGCCAATGATGTATTGGAAGAGATGAAGTCGAACCCGTCATTGACAGGCGGCGACCTGATAAATAAAGGGGAAGCCCTATTCATGCGTGCTTTCTGCTATTTCAATCTGGTGCGTGCTTTTGGTGAAGTGCCTCTGATTGATTTTAAGGTAGAGACTGTGGCAGATGCCAATATACCCAAGTCTTCTGTTGCCCAGATTTACACTTTGATTGATGAAGACCTGAGCAATGCGGAATCTTGTCTGCCGCGCACCTGGGAGGCACAATACGTCGGTCGTCTTAGCTGGGGAGCAGCCCGCGCTTTGCATGCCCGCACCTACATGATGCGCAATGACTGGAATAATATGCGTGCTGCGGCAGAAGATGTGATTGTTTCCGGTTTATACAACCTGAATACACCTTACGAAACCATCTTCCGTGAAAAAGGAGAAAACTGTAGTGAGTCTGTCCTGGAACTGCAATGTACTTCTACTACGGCTCTCCCGGGTTCCAATGATATCGGTAGCCAGTATGCCCAGGTGCAGGGATGTCGTGGAGCCGGTGAATGGAATTTAGGTTGGGGCCAACATACTGCCACTCAATTATTGGCCGATGCATTTGAAGAAGGTGACCCTCGGAAAGATGAAACTTTGCTGTATTTCATCAGAACAGGAGAAGACCCATCGACGATCCCTGCCAACAAACCTTATGGTGAAAAGCCGATTGCCAATGCCGACGTGGTAGCCAAGTATTTCAACAAGAAAGTATATACAGATCCAGCTTTGCGCACGCAGTACACAAAGGGCGGATATTGGGTGAACATCCGTCTGATCCGTTACTCTGATGTAGTATTGATGGCTGCGGAAGCAGCTTGCGAAACGGGCGACAAGACTAATGCGAAGAGATACCTTGAGATGGTGCGCAGCCGTGCCCGTGGCACGAACGGCAATATTTTGCCGGAGGTGACTACCGATGACCAGAACGAATTGCGTGAAGCTATCCGCCACGAACGCCGGGTTGAGCTGGGCATGGAGTTCGACCGTTTCTACGACCTCGTGCGCTGGGGAATTGCCAAAGAAGTACTGCATGCTGCCGGAAAGACCGGTTATCAGGACAAGCACGCATTGTTGCCTCTGCCTCAGGACGAGATTGACAAATCAAACGGTGTATTAGTTCAGAACCCTAATTATTAATCCATATAGTAACGACCATGAAAAGATATATAAACTTATTGCTGGCCTTCGGTTTGTCGGCATTCACACTGCAATCTTGCTTCCAGGATATGGATCATCCGGCTTTCGACTATCCGGACAGTTCCGCCGGGAAGGAGTATTCACCAATGAAATTGTTCCTGCCCTTTGAGAATGATATGCGCGATAAAGGCAACTACACCTTTTTGATGAGCGCCGGTGGAGAAATCACCTATACTGACGGAGTCAACGGACAGGCTTATCAAGGTACGAAAGACTCTTACCTGTTGGCACGTGTCCCTTCTTACCTGAACGATACCATACCCGAGCTGGGAAGCTGTACGGTTGCTTTCTGGATGAAAACAACGAGAAACACGTCCGCTTACGGCGTTTTCAGTATCCCCAACACCAAGACTTTCTGGGGTAATTTCGACATCTATTTGGAAAATACGGGTAGCGAAACCCAGGCTTTCTTCAAGATGCACCTCTATAACTGTACATCGGTGAAGGACAATGACGAGAGATGGGTGGAGGCTAAGGTTGACAATGTCTTTGGTACTGAATGGGTGCATATGGCATTCGTTTACGACGGGGATAACTCGACAATGACGGTTTACCGGAACGGTGAAAGCGCTCTTACAAAGGAGCTTCCCGGATATGGAAAGCTTAAATTCAAAGATTGGGGTACGTTTGCTATCGGAGCATTCCAGTTCAGCACGAAGCCCAGCCTGACGGAAGGTGCGGGTGCACAGAGTTGGGCATCCAATTTCCCAGGGCAATTAGATCAGTTCCGTTTTTACGACAGAGCTATATCCGCATCCGAGATAAAACAACTTTATTCCGGTAAAGAATAACAAACATGAAGAACGTAGCGAATATGAGAGTCATTTATTTCATGCTATGCCTGTTGCTGGCGGCTTGCAGCAAAGATGATGCCCCGGAAACACCCGGTGCGTTTGAACTGAAAAGCATCTCTATCGGTGACAAGCAGGATCAGAGTTCTTTCGACAATGTGGCTCCCGATGCCGGTATCGTGCTTACCTTTACGGATGCGGTGGATGAGGCATCGGCCCGCGCCAACATTGCCCTGAAACAGAACGACCAGACAGTGGCATGTAACTTCAGTTTATCGGATGCCGATAAACTCTCTTTGACACCAACAGGTGGCTTTAAGAGCTTTTCCTCATACAAACTGGTAATCAATCCGGGGGTGAAATCCACCTCCGGAGTATTACTCTCCAACGGCAAGGTTTATGAAATTAAAACCGGAATGGACGATTCGGATAAATTCGATCGTATTCCCGATGAAGAATTGCTGACCTTGGTGCAGAAGCAAACTTTCAAGTATTTCTGGAATTTCGGGCACGAACATTCGGGAATGGCGCGCGAGCGTACCACTTCTGCCGATGTGGTAACCACCGGAGGCACCGGATTCGGGGTGATGGCTATGCTGGTGGCAGCCGAAAGAGGCTTTGTTACCCGTCAGGAAGCCCTCGGCAGAGTGCAGAAGATTGTTACTTTCCTGGATGAAGAGTGCACGGGTTATCACGGTGCCTATTCGCATTGGATTAACGGCTCTACGGGCAAGACCCAGCCTTTCGGTGATAAAGATGATGGTGCCGACCTGGTGGAAACCTCCCTGCTCTTTCAGGGACTACTGGCAGCCCGTGCTTACTTCAAAGAAGCTTCGGAAGCCGAGAGCAAGTTGCGTTCCGACATCACCCGCCTGTGGGAAGCCATCGAATGGACCTGGTTCCAGAAAAACGGGGAATCAGTGCTCTATTGGCATTGGAGTCCTAACTACGGATTTGAGAAGAACCTGCCCATCAGAGGGTGGAATGAGTGTTTGATTACGTATGTACTCGCTGCTTCTTCGCCTACGTACCCCATCGACAAGACTGTCTATGAGGCAGGATGGGCAAGGAATGGCGGCTTCAGGAATGGCAACACTTATTACAGTTACAAACTCCCGTTAGGTTCCGAGAAGGGCGGACCGTTGTTCCTCTCCCAATACTCTTTCCTCGGCATTAATCCGAAAGGCTTGAAAGACCAATATGCAGACTACTGGGAGCAGAACCGGAGCCACACTTTGATAAACTACAGCTATTGCAAAGAGAATCCCAAAGGCTATGCCGGTTATGGAACTTCCTGCTGGGGACTGACAGCCAGCGATGGCGACAGTGGATATTCCGCCCATTCACCCTCCAACGATAAAGGTGTGATTGCGCCTACGGCAGCTCTTTCGGCTTTCCCCTATACGCCGGAGGAGTCTTTGTCCGCTTTGCACTTCTTCTATTATAAGATGGGTGACAAACTCTGGAGGGACTACGGATTTGTAGATGCTTTTAACCTGACAGCCAACTGGTATGATAACCAATGTATCGCCATCGATCAGGGACCGATCATCTGCATGATAGAGAACCACAGGACAGGAATGCTCTGGAACTTGTTCATGGCTATACCGGACATTCAGCAAGGATTGAAGAAATTGGGTTTTGAGAGCCCGGCATTAAACTAATAGATTGATTATTATGAGAATATTAATATATTTAATACTTTTGCTCTATCCATTCAGCCTGCTTCCGGCAGCTTCGGGGGGCAAGAAAGAGAAGTCATTGTCCGATGAAGAACTGATGACCCTGGTGCAGAAGCAAACTTTCCGTTACTTCTGGGATTACGGGCATCCAGTTTCGGGGCTGGCGCGCGAACGTAGCAATGGCAGTGATGATATTGTGACTATCGGCGGTTCGGGTTTCGGCGTGATGGCTATCATCGTCGGTGCGGAGCGTGGCTTTGTTACCCGCGAGCAGGCAGCGGAACGTATGTTGAAGATTGTCCGCTTTCTGAGTGATAAAGGTACGGACAGTTATCACGGTATTTGGGCACACTGGATGGACGGGCAGACTGGAAAGGCAGTCCCTTTCAGCCGGAAAGATGACGGAGCCGACCTGGTGGAATCTGCCTTTATGTTCGAAGGATTGCTGGCTGCACACCAGTACTTTGACAAAGATACCCCGGTGGAAAGAAACATCCGGGGAATTATCAACGGACTGTGGCGTCAGGCAGAATGGAACTGGTTCACCAATGGCGAAGATGTGCTTTACTGGCACTGGTCGCCTAATAACGGTTGGGCAATGAACCATCAGATTAAGGGACATAATGAGTGTCACATCACTTATATCCTTGCTGCTGCTTCGCCCACCTATCCCATTGCGGAGTCGGTGTATCATAAAGGATGGGCCAACTCCATCGTTTTCAGGAACGGCAAGCAGTTTTATGATATAACATTGCCTTTGGGAACTGATTTTGGTGGTCCGCTGTTCTTTACCCATTATTCCTATATGGGGCTCGACCCGCGCGGATTGAAAGACCGTTATGCAGATTACGAGGAGCAGATGAAAGCTCATACTTTGATAAACCGTGCCTATTGCATCGATAACCCGAAGGGATACAAAGGATATGGTGCACAATGCTGGGGACTGACAGCCAGCGACGGGGATAAAGGCTATTCAGCCCATTGCCCCGGCAACGACCGTGGAGTGATTACTCCCACAGCCGCCTTGTCTTCCATCCCTTACGCGCCGGAATATTCGCTTCAGGCCATGCGCTGCTTCTATGAAGAGTTGGGCGGTAAACTTTGGGGGGAATACGGTTTTAAAGATGCTTTCAACCTAACGGAGAACTGGTTTGCACCTTCGTATCTGGCCATTGACCAGGGACCTATTGTGGTGATGATTGAAAACTACCGCACGGGTTTGATCTGGAAGCTTTTTATGAGTCATCCGGACGTACAAAGCGGACTGAAGAAATTAGGGTTTACGTCCCCTTACTTAAAATAAATACAAGATACCATGAAAAAGATGTTTTTTAATAGTGTATTAGTTGCTTTCGTCCTGCTTGTCGCTTCATGCGGCAGGCAGCCGGAAGCTAAGGTTGATGTCATGTCGTACAATATCCGTCTGGACCATGCGGCAGATAGTCTGAACAACTGGAAGTACCGCAAGGATAATGCGGCAAAAATGATTGCCTACTACGCTCCGGATGTGGTGGGTATGCAGGAAGTGTTGAAGAACCAGTTGGACGATTTAAAGAACCGTCTTCCTCAATACACCGCTCTGGGCGTGGGGCGTGCAGACGGAAAGGAAGCAGGGGAATATTGCTCTCTTTTCTACAAGACGGACCGTTTTGAGCTGATAAAGAACGGAAACTTTGGCCTGAGCGAAACTCCCGATACGATTGGAGTGAAAGGTTGGGATGCCGCTTGCGAGCGCATCGTGACTTGGGCCATCTTGAAAGATAAGGCCAGTGGCAAGAAACTGGCAGCTTTCAACACTCACTTCGACCACATAGGGAAAGTGGCGCGTCGTGAGAGCGCCAAATTGCTGCTTGCGAAGATGCACGAACTTGCAGAGGGACTGCCTGTAATCCTGACAGGCGACTTCAACGGAACGGTAGACTCGGAACCGATCACTATCCTCTCTGATGGTGGAATGAAGAATGCCTATTCCGTTGCTTCCACGGTCTACGGTCCGGCATGGAGCTTCCACAACTTTGGCCGCATCCCGGTTGAGAACCGCCAGTTGATTGATTTTATATTTGTCAACGGGCAGGTGACAGCTGGTAAGTTCCGGGTGATAGATGATAAACCGGATGACGGATATTTGTCGGACCATACCCCCATCATTGCCAGTCTGACACTCCATTAATTATTCATTTGATATAGGAACCTATGAAAGACAAACTCTCTTTGGGGCTTGTCCTGCTCCCTTTTGTCCCTTCGGCAACAATGCAGGGACAGGAACAGGATGCTCAGAATGAACGCCCTAACATCATTTTTATCATGAGCGACGACCATGCCCGTCAGGCAATGAGCATCTACGGGCATCCCATCGGTAAGGTCGCTCCGACTCCGAATATAGACCGCATCGGACACGAAGGAGCGGTTTTCCAGAATAACTATTGCTGCAATTCCATTTCCGGTCCGAGCCGTGCCGCCATCCTTACAGGTAAACATAGCCACAAGAACGGTTTTATGAAGAACTGGGCGAAAGGTTTCGACGGCGCGCAACAAACCCTGCCAAAGATATTGCAGGCAAATGGCTACGAAACCGCCATCATCGGCAAATGGCACCTTATTTCCCGTCCGACCGGGTTTGATCATTGGATGATCCTCAACGATCAGGGAGAATATTGTAATCCGCATTTCATTACGGAGAAAGATACCACCCGCCATTTGGGATATGTGACGGACTTGATTACCCGTTACACGGAAGAGTGGCTTGACGCGCGGAAAGATAAGAGTAAGCCATTCTTCCTGATGATGCATCATAAAGCGGTACACCGCAACTGGGTGCCTGCCGAGAGACATTATCATTTGTACGAGCACACCACCTTCCCGCTTCCCGATAACTATTTCGATGCTTACGAGGGGCGTTATGCCGCACAGATGCAGAAGATGAATATATATCGTGACATGTATGAGGGCCACGATCTGAAAATGGTTGCTGGCATGGACAGTGACAGTCTACTGTTCGATCCTTGGCCGCACGCTTTCCTGGGAACTATGGAGCCGGACGAGCGCCGCCGCTTCCTTGATGCGTACCGCGACCGTAATAATGAGTTCTACTCTAAGCAACGTTCTTTCGAAGAAGTGGCAGAGTGGAAATACCAGCGCTATCTGCAAGACTATATGGGTGTTGTGGCAAGCGTGGACGAAAGTGTAGGAGAGATTCTGGACTACCTGAAACGTACCGGATTGGAAAAGAACACAATAGTTGTCTACACTACCGACCAGGGCTTCTATCTGGGCGAGCATGGATGGTTCGACAAACGCTTCATGTACGAAGAGTCCTTCGGCATGCCGATGGTGATGCGCTGGCCGGGACACATCAAACCGGAAACTCAGGTAACCGGACTGACGCAGAATATTGATTTTGCACCTACTTTTCTGGATATGTGTGGCATTGAAGTTCCCCAGGATATGCAGGGCGTGTCTTTCCGTCCGTTGGTGGAGAAGGGGAAAACGCCGCGTGACTGGCGTAAATCGCTCTATTATCATTATTATGAATTTCCTGGTTTCCATAGCGTCCGTGCCCACTATGGCGTTAAGATGGAGCGTTATAAACTGATGCACTTCTACGTGGATGACAAGTGGGAACTGTATGATTTAAAGACCGACCCGACCGAAATGCATAACCTGTATGGGAAAAAGGGTATGGAAAAGATTACTGCCGAACTTATAGCTGAACTTGAACGTTTACAGAAGCAATATGATGTTCCCGGCGAACTGTGCAAATGAACGAACCCGATAAGAAATCAGAGATGAAGAATATGAAATACCTATTACTGACCGTAGCCTGCCTGATTGCATGGACTCCCCTTCCGGCGCAGGATATGCGTCAGGATACCTACTGTAATCCTTTGAACATCGATTACACATATATGATTTATAATTCCGACCGGGATATTTCCTATCGTTCGGGTGCCGACCCCGCAGTGGTGGAGTTCCGGGGAGAATATTATATGTTCGTCACCCGTTCGCATGGCTACTGGCGTTCGCACGACTTGCTGAACTGGGAGTTTGTGCGCCCCGGAAAGAACTGGTATCCGCAAGGTTGCAATGCTCCGGCGGCACACAACTATAAGGATTCCGTACTCTATGTAGCCGGTGATCCTTCCGGTTCCATGAGTATTCTTTACACAGACAATCCGGCTTCGGGCGATTGGGAAGCAACGCCAGCCATCCTGCACAACCTGCAAGACCCTGACTTGTTCATCGACGACGATGGCAAAGCTTACATGTTCTGGGGTTCATCCAACGTCTATCCCATCCGTGGTATGGAGCTGGATAAGAACCACCGCTTCACGAAGAAGGGCGAGACGAAAGAGCTCTTTAACCTGGATATGCCCAAGCATGGCTGGGAGCGTTTCGGTGAGAACCATACGGACACTGTGCTGGGCGGATATATCGAAGGTCCCTGGCTGACGAAGCACAACGGGAAATACTATATGCAATACGGTGCACCGGGCACAGAGTTTAATGTCTATGCCGACGGTGTCTATGTGGCAGACCACCCGATGGGACCTTATACCTATCAGAAGCACAATCCCGTTTCCTATAAACCGGGCGGATATATGAATGGTGCCGGACATGGAAGCACCGTCCTTGGTCCCGGCGGGCAGTACTGGCATTTTGCTTCTATGTCTCTCTCCATCAATGTAAACTGGGAACGACGCCTTTGTATGTTCCCTGCCGGATTCGATAAAGATGGCATTATGTATTGCGACACCCGTTTCGGAGATTATCCTCGCTATGCTCCCGCTGTTCCGGGTAAAGCCGGTGAATTCAGGGGCTGGATGCTGCTTTCCTATGGTAAACCGGCTACAGCCTCCACCGCAAAAGGGGAGTTCCAACCCTCTGCACTGACGGATGAACTCACTAAGACCTTCTGGTTGGCCGAAGCCAACGATGAGCGCCAATGGGTAATGATCGATTTGGAGAAGCCTGCCGATGTATGTGCCATTCAGATTAACTATCATGACTATCAGAGTGACATGTACGGCCGTTACGAAGACCTCCGCCATCGTTATGTCATTGAAGGCTCGCTGGATGGACAGGACTGGAAAGTGTTAGTCAACCGCAAAGAGAGTTACAAGGATACTCCGAATGATTATGTAGAACTCTCCCTACCCGAACCGGCACGCTATATCCGTTACAAGAATATAGATGTACCTACTCCGAACCTGGCAATTTCCGAGCTCCGCGTATTCGGACTGGGCACAGGCAAGGTACCACAACAGCCGAAAAAACTGCTTCTTGACCGCGATGCCGACCGTCGTGACATCGCCATCAGTTGGGAACCCGTGAAAGGTGCGCAGGGCTACAACGTGTTGTGGGGCATTGCTCCTGATAAACTTTACAGTTCCTGGATGGTGTATGGTAAGAATGACCTGTTGATGAAATCTCTCACTACCGATCAGGATTATTATTTCTGTGTGGAGGCATTCAATGAAAATGGTGTATCTTTACGCTCAGAAGTAAAACATGTAAAATAGTGATTTAGATGAAACGAATAATTAGTGTAATTTGTGTGCTGTTCTCTTTGTTGTCCCTTTCGGCGCAGGAGACTTATCAGAAAGAAACCTTTATTTCTTCCCGCGGTGATACGTTACCCTATCGCTTGCTTCGTCCCGAAACGATGAAAACTGGAGAGAAATACCCTTTGGTGCTTTTCCTGCATGGCGCCGGAGAACGTGGCAGCGATAATGAAAGACAGTTGATGCATGGAGGACAGATGTTTCTCAACCCGGTGAACAGAGAAAAGTATCCTGCGTTCGTGCTTGTACCGCAATGTCCTGTGAGCGGCTATTGGGCGTATATGGAACGTCCTGCATCATTCATGCCGGGCGAGATGCCATTGGATAATCCCCTCACTCCTGTATTTCAGACAGTGAAAGATTTGCTGGATACGTACTTGGCAATGCCGCAGGTTGATAAGAATCGCATTTATATAATAGGACTCTCTATGGGAGGTATGGGTACGTTTGATATGGTTATCCGTTATCCTGAGATATTCGCAGCCGCAGTTCCTGTCTGCGGAACGGTGAATCCTGCCCGCCTGAAAACTGCCAAACAGGTAAAATTCCGTATCTTCCACGGCGATGCCGACAATGTGGTTACTCCGGAAGGTTCGCGTGCGGCATATAAAGCCTTGAAGGCTGTTGGTGCTGATGTGGAATACATCGAATTCCCCGGTTGCAATCATGGCAGTTGGAATCCTGCATTCAATTATCCCGGATTTATGGGGTGGATATTCAGTCAGAAGAAGAAATGAAGAGGGTGAAACTCTCTTATTTTATGGGCACTCTTTTAGGAGAGTGCCCTTTTCATATCTTGTGGTACTCTAAGTATTTTCTTACAGATTATTCTCTGTATAATCCCCATTCGCCTTAATCAGCTCAATCAGCTTCTCCACCGCTTCTTCTTCGGGGATATTCTTTTTGATGCATTCTTTCTTCTTATACAGGCTGACCTTCCCGCGTCCGGCGCCTACGTAGCCGTAATCGGCATCCGCCATTTCGCCCGGGCCGTTCACGATGCATCCCATGATGCCTATCTTCAAGCCTTTCAGATGCGAGGTTGCCGCTTTCACGCGAGCTATGGTGCTCTGCAAATCGAACAGGGTGCGGCCGCAACCAGGGCAGGAGATGAACTCCGTCTTGCTGGTGCGCACGCGTCCGGCTTGCAGGATGCCGAAGGCGGTGGCATCTACCACGGCATGGCTGAGGCTTCCCTGATTGAACAGGAAGATACCGTCGCACAAACCATCGAAGATAAGCGATCCCATGTCGGCGGCAGATTTTATCTGTAAGTCTTCCGCCTCATTCTCCATGTAGTGCTGGAAGAAAACAACCGGGTTCTTCAATCCCTCTTTCATCAACTGATGAACCAGGGCGCGGTGTTCGCCGAGCCGGTTGGGGTGGTTGCTTTGTGACACAATCACTACTTCGGGATGATGTTTCAGGCAGGCAATCACTTCCTCTGTCTGTGCCATGTAGGGCATGAAGAGGAATTTCAAATCTGCCTGGCAACTGCCCATAAGGGGGAGTTGCTCGTAGTTGAAAGCAGGATACGTTCCGGCTTCGCCTTGCCATACGTCGGCATCGAGGATATATTCTACTCCCTGTTCACGTACTTCGGGCAGTGCACGTCCCGCATAGATATAATCGGGAGTGAATTGCGGGTTCGTTTCAAACTTTCCGTCCATGCGCTCGGCAATCACTACCGGGAGATGTTCTCCGCCGATGTTGCGCACGGCTACCGTTTCGCGCCGGGAGGGGGAGAGGTAGTTGAAGCCTTCCGCTTCCACTCCGGGAATGTAGGGATGGTTCTGATGCTGCATGATGTAGTCCACCAGTTTGCGGGCAACAGGTATTTCAGCTTCGGGCGCTTCACTCAAAGACACACGGATGGTGTCGCCCAGACCGTCGGACAGTAAGGCACCGATGCCCAGGGCGGACTTGATGCGTCCATCTTCACCGTCTCCGGCTTCCGTCACGCCGAGATGCAGGGGGAATTGCATTCCCTCTTGCTCCATCACGGCAGCCAGCAGGCGCACGGTCTTCACCATCACCACCGTATTAGAGGCCTTGATGGAAATCACGACGTCTGTGAAGTTCTCTTCCACACAGATGCGCAGGAATTCCATGCACGACTCCACCATACCTTCCGGCGTATCGCCGTAGCGGGACATAATGCGGTCGGACAGTGAGCCGTGGTTCACGCCGATGCGGATGGCTGTGTAGTTTTCCTTGCAGATATTGAGGAAGGGGACAAAGCGGTCGCGTATCTTTTGCAACTCCTGCGCGTACTCCTCGTCTGTATATTCCAGATGCTTGAAGGTGCGGGCGGCGTCCACATAGTTGCCCGGATTGATGCGTACCTTCTCCACATACTGTGCCGCTACGTCGGCCACCTTCGGGTTGAAGTGGATGTCGGCCACCAGCGGAACCATATATCCGTCCTGGCGCAGTGCGGCGTTGATGTTCATCAGATTTTCCGCTTCCTTGATGCCTTGTGCCGTGAGGCGCACGTATTCTCCTCCTGCATCTACAATCCGTTTAGCTTGTGCCACGCAGGCTTCGGTATCCTGTGTGGCGGTGTTCGTCATACTCTGTATGCGTATAGGATTGGAGCCGCCCATAGGGGTGGCTCCAATGTTTACTTCTGATGTTTCCCGACGGGAATAGTTGAATAAATCCACGATATTTAGTGATTAGTGGTTAGTGATTAGTGATTAACGATTGGTGATATATGAAACTACTATAGTACAGCCTGCTTATCACTAATCACTAACCACTTATCACTCCTTATTTAGTTCGTTTTAAATTCGTACTTCACCTCTTTCAGTTCCTCGTTCGCCTTTACGATTTTCTTTTTCAGTCCTTCTTTGTAGGCAGCGAAGGTTTCGGCAAGGTTTTCGTCGCTCAAAGCCAACATCTGTATGGCAAGAATGGCGGCGTTCATGGCACCATTGATGGCAACTGTGGCTACGGGGATTCCGGGAGGCATCTGGATGATAGAATAGAGTGCATCTACGCCATCCAGCACAGAACCTTTAACGGGAACTCCGATAACGGGCAGTGTCGTGTTGGCTGCGATGACTCCGGGCAGTGCGGCGGCCATGCCGGCTGCTGCAATAATCACTTTTACACCGCGTCCGCGGGCATTCTTGGCAAAATCTTCTACTGCTTCCGGCGTGCGGTGGGCAGAGAGAGCGTTCATTTCGAACGGTACATGTAAATCATTCAGCAGTTGAGCCGCCTTTTCCATAACGGGAAGGTCGGAGGTACTGCCCATGATGATGCTTACTAATGGAGACATGATTATTTAGTTATTAGTGGTTAGTGATTAGTGATTAGTAAGCTGATATTGCGCAGCCGACTAATCACTAATCACTAATAGTTAATCGTTAATCAACGCTTTATAGGCGGCAGCATCCAGCAGGGAGTCGAAGTCGGCATCAGCATCCGGTTTCATCTTGATGAGCCAGCCTTCGCCGTACGGGTCTTTGTTTACCAGCTCCGGTTGGTCGGCAAGGGCTTCATTCTGTTCCAGAATCTCACCGCCTACGGGCAAGAAAAGGTCTGAAATGGTTTTCACTACTTCGATGGTTCCGAATACCTCATCGGCAGCCAGCGTTTCGCCTTCGGCCTGGATATCTACAAATACGATATCACCCAGTTGTGACTGAGCATAATCGGTGATTCCTACATAAGCTACATCGCCTTCAAGGCGTATCCACTCGTGTTCTTTGGTGTACTTTACATTTTCCGGGAAGTTCATAATCATATTATTTTAAAGGTTAATACTATATCAAGTATAAATTATTAATTATCAACTATTAATTATTCATTACGCCTGTGATTCTTTTCACTCTCAACTTCTTTCAGAAGAGGAAAATACGGAACAGGATATTGCTCAGTGGATGAAGCACCAATAAGGAACAAATCAATCCGACGGCAAAACCTACCAGTACTTCTCCTAACGTATGATGTTGCAAAATGATGCGTGCCGTGCCCAAAACGCCTGCAATGAGGATGAACAGGCACAACCACCAGATGGGGTTGTAGCCAAACAGGGCGCTGAAAGAAACCAGTCCGCCTACGATGGCTCCCACGCCTGCCATGTGCTCGCTCAGCTTCCATTTCAGGTTGACGATGATGCAGATAACCATCATGATGAGGGCGGCAAGAATAATCCCCGTCATGTACCAGGGGATGTTGAGCCGGTGCATCATCACCAGGCAGAATACGTATGAGGTGATGGTGAGCAGGAACGGCATGAAACGCCGCTTGCGTTCGCCCAGGTCTTCCGGGCTGAAACCGTTGATCTTGCGGAACAGGAAGATGGTGAGTGTCGGCATGAGGATGGTGAAGCAGTACACTACTCCCAACACAATCAGCTTATACTGGATAGGCATGATGCGCAGATACGAGAACAGGAATAAAATCAGGAATGCCAGGAAAGGGATGGAGAACGGCGTGAATACGGCCGAAATCACCCGGGCTGTCCTTATTAAGGTTCTGTCTGCTACGATATGTTGTTCTTCCATGAATTGAATTCTTAAATTAATAATTAAATTAAAGAATGAAAGGGAGCCGTACGGCTTTCATTCTTTCACTTTTTGATTCTTTCATTATCTCCTCAGCCTTGCCACAGGTATATTCAACTGTTGCCTGTATTTGGCCACGGTGCGGCGGGCTATCGGATAGCCTTTCTCTTTCAGTATTTCCGTCAGCTCATCATCCGTATAGGGTTTCTTTTTATCTTCGTTGTCAATGCATTCCTTCAGAATCTTCCGGATTTCGCGTACAGACATTTCTTCGCCGTCTTCGGTGACGTAGCCGTCGCTAAAGAAGAATTTCAGTGAATAGATGCCGTAGTTGGTCTGCACATACTTGCTGTTGCTGACGCGGGAGATGGTAGAGATGTCCAGTCCGGTGCGTTCTGCAACATCTTTCAATATCATGGGGCGGAGCAACGATTCGTCTCCTTCGAGAAAGAAAGGACGTTGCAGGTCGATGATGGCTTGCATGGTGGTCATCAGCGTATTTTGGCGTTGCTTTACGGCGTCAATGAAGCCTTGTGCCGCATCCATTTTCTGTTTCAGGAACATCATGGCTTCTTTGGATTCTTTCGACTGGTTCGCCTTGTTCTTGGTGTGCTCTTCCACCATTTCGGTGAAGTCGCGGCTCATGCGCAATTCCGGCACATTGCGGTTGTTCAATGCCAGGCTGATGGTGCCGTCGTCGTAGGTGTCTACGATGAAGTCGGGGACAATCTGCTGCATGTTACGGCCGATGGCTTCGCCCAGGGATGCACCCGGACGCGGATTCAGTTTGCAGATTTCCTTGATGGCCTGTTCGAAAGCGTCTTCTTCCAGACCGAGCTTCTGTTGTATCTTGTCCCAATGCTTGCGGGTGAATTCCTCGTAGCATTCGGAGATGATGGCTTCTTCTATATAAAGTAAAGGGTTGGGGGTGAAGTGTTGCTGCTCTATCTTACGGTGAATCTGGATGAGCAGGCATTCTTGCAGGCTGCGGGCACCCAGTCCGGCAGGGTCAAAGTCCTGAATGATTTTCAGTGCTTCATCCAGTTCTTCGGGCGTACATTCGATACCGGCGTAGATGGCAAGTTCGTCGCAGATGCTGTCCAGTGATTTACGCAGCAAACCGTCATCATCCAGTGAGCCGATCAGATATTCCGCCAGTTCGCGCTGATGGTCGGTCAGGTTACGCTCGCCTAATTGTTCTTTCAGGGTTTCGTAGAAAGATGTGGCATCAGAGAAAGGAATCTCTTCTGCTTGTTCACCTTTGCTGCGGTTGTTTTCCTGCAATTTATAGTCGGGGATGTCGTCTTCACTCAGATAGTCGCTCAATGAGTCGTACTCATTGGCTCCGTTGTCTTCGGCAGAGTTATCTGCGTCCGGACTGTCAGAAAAGTCATCGCTTGCCGTATCCTCTTTCCCTTCTTCCAGGGCGGGATTTTCCAGAAGTTCCGCATGTATACGGTCTTCCAGCTCTACGGCAGGTAACTCCAGTAGCTTGACTACCAGAATTTGTTGAGGCGATAGTGTCTGTACCTGCTGTTGCGCCTGAGTTTGTACTTGTCTGGAACCTTGTGCCATACTAAATTCTTTTCTTTTACTCGCCACAAAGATAATGCAAACCGAGACAGAATAAAATGAACTCGTTCATTTTTTATGCCGGGGTGCAGCTTATCTTCGCACTTTTTGCAAAAATAGTGAATAGTTCGGGAACGCGAAATGTTCTCGGCATAACTTTTCGTGCAAGCATGAAAGTAATTGCACTCAATTTGCATAATCTTTGCTAAAAGCGAAGATAAGCTGCACCTCGGCATTAAAAATAGGCAAGCTTATTTTGTACTGCTTTCGGTTTGCATTATCTTTGCGAATATCAACTAAAAAAATAGCGACATCATGTTTGATAAAGAAACTTATGTGCAGCGCAGAGCCCTGCTGAAAAAAAATATCGGCTCCGGAGTATTGTTGTTCCTGGGAAATGATGAACAGGGATTAAATTACGAGGATAACGCTTTCCGCTATCGTCAGGATTCCACTTTCCTTTACTATTTTGGTTTGTCCTTTGCCGGACTTTCTGCCATAATTGATGTGGACGAAGATAAAGAAATCATCTTCGGAGATGAATTGACTATCGACCATATCGTGTGGATGGGCACGCAACCTACCCTGAAAGAGAAAAGTGAACGGGTAGGCATCAGAGAAACACAACCCTCGGCCGAGATTGTCAGCTACTTGCACAAGGCTGTACAAAAAGGGCAGACGGTACACTATCTGCCTCCTTATCGTCCTGAACATAAGTTGAAACTGATGGACTGGCTGGGCATTCCGCCTGCACGCCAGGAGGGCTCAGCGCCGTTTATCCGTGCGGTGGTGGCTCAACGTAACTATAAATCTGCCGAAGAAATAGTAGAGATAGAAAAGGCGTGCGACGTTACTGCCGACATGCACATCAAAGCTATGGAAGTGATTCGTCCGGGCATGTACGAATATGAGGTAGTGGCAGAGATGAACCGTGTGGCGGAGATGAATAACTGCGAACTCTCTTTCCCGACGATTGCGACGATTAACGGCCAGACTTTGCATAATCATTATCATGGCAATAAGATTAAACCGGGCGATTTGTTTCTGATTGATGCCGGAGCTGAACTCCCGTCGGGGTATTGCGGTGATATGTCATCTACTGTGCCTGCCGATAAGACGTTTACTTCGAAGCAGCGTGCTGTCTATGAGATTCAGAATGCCATGCATCTGGAATCTGTGAAGGCGCTCCGTCCGGGTATTCCTTATATGGAGGTTTATGACTTGTCCGCCCGTGTCATGGTGGAAGGTCTGAAAGGACTGGGACTGATGAAGGGGAATGCGGACGATGCGGTTCGCGAAGGTGCTCATGCGTTGTTCTATCCTCACGGTTTGGGACACATGATGGGACTGGATGTTCACGATATGGAGAACCTGGGCGAAGTCTGGGTAGGATATGACGGTCAGCCTAAGAGTACGCAGTTCGGACGCAAGTCGCAACGTCTTGCCATTCCTCTGGAACCGGGCTTTGTACATACCGTTGAGCCGGGCATTTATTTCATCCCCGAACTGATTGATATGTGGGAAGGGGAAAAGAAATTCATGGATTTCATTAATTACGATAAAGTGGAAGAATATCGCGACTTCGGCGGCATCCGCAACGAGGAGGATTATCTTATCACTGAAACCGGTGCCCGCCGCTTAGGTAAGAAGATTCCGTTGACGCCGGAAGAGGTGGAGGCTTTGAGATAATGGTTTGAAATAACACTATCTACTATGCACTATCTGTTATCCTGAGCGTAGTCGAAGGATCTCCTTTCCTGTTGTATAGCACAGTTGTATGCTAAGAGAAGAGATCCTTCGACTATGCTCAGGATGACAGATGGTGCTGATTATCATTTAGTTTATTTATAGTTATCCTATAATTTCTCCGTCTTCCGTGATTTTAATTTTCACCTCATTCTTTCCTTGTTCCAGTTCCACTAGATAATAATTTCCGGCAGTAGCGATTCATTATCGCCGTCACCATCATCATTTACGGCTTTGACGAGGATGCCATCTGCCGAATAATGCAAGTCCATATCTACATCCTGTGGAGATTCCACTTCAATGATATAGATGATTTCTTTCACAGCATTACGCTCAATGCGGTCCACTTCATTGTCTCTTTTCCAGGAAGCATATTCACTGCTCTCGAAAGAAGTTTTCACGGCTTGCGGAATGGCATTGTACGGCATTTCCGTTTCTGTCATGTACCAGGTGCCGTCTGCGGTGTACCAGGCTTCTGTTTTATACCCGTTGTCACTCTTGTTGTTGAACTCCGCTTTGTAGTATTGTCCTTTCGAAACGGTTTTGGTTTCCCAACTCAGATTAGCTGTGTTAGAGAAGCTGTTGTCGAACGCATTGCGTACAGCTTCGGGAACTTTGGAACTTGGGAGGTCGTCGTCATCGTCGTTACTGCAACTTTGCAAGCCAATCATGCCCATGGCCAACAGGGCGAAATACATTTTCAATTTCATAGCTATTTGTCTTTTAGAGTTATTAATGTCATTGTTCTGTCAGATTATTACTGATTGTGTTGCAAAGATGGCGGGCAATTCTGGAAGAAATTGGGAATTTGGGAGTAAAAGTGGATTATAAATTCTATATTTGCGATTTTAACATTAACAAAGGCTGATTGCTAATGAACTTATAATAATATGGTACAAAAATTAGGAGAACACACGCGTATTGATGTGGCCGACGTGCTACGCGGACTGGCCGTTATGGGCATCATTGTATTACATTCTATCGAGCATTTCAATTTCTATTCATTTCCTGATACATCCACCCAGAGTGCCTGGCTCAACTTTTCAGACAAGGCGATATGGGACGGACTTTTCTTCATGTTCGGAGGGAAAGCTTATGCTGTTTTTGCTTTGCTGTTCGGTTTCAGTTTCTTCATTCAGGACAATAACCAGCGTATGCGTGGTAAGGATTTCCGTCTGCGTTTCTGCTGGCGGTTAGTGCTGCTATTCATTTTTGGTAATATAAATGCTGCATTCTTTACGGCCGAAGTATTGGTGCTCTACTCTTTGGTAGGTTTTATTCTGCCGCTTACCTGCCGGTTGAAGGATAAATGGTTATTTGTCCTGGCTTGCGTGTTGCTGATACAGCCGTTGCCACTTTATTACGTGATACGTGCTTGCATGGATTCCTCTTTTGTGACGCCTTCCATTCCTACGGGTAGTTACTGGGGAGCTGCCTTCCAAGTCCAAAGCCACGGCACATTCCTCGAAACTGTGCGTGTGAATTTGTGGGAGGGGCAGATTGCCAGCCTTGCCTGGGCATGGGACCACGGACGTGTATTCCAGACTGCTGCTCTCTTCCTGCTCGGTCTGTTGATAGGACGCCGGGGACTTTTCCTGAAAGAAAACCTGAAAGTATGGAATAAGGTGCTTTGTGGTGCCCTTATCGCTTTCTTCCCTCTGTACGGATTGGGCAATATGCTTCCGGATTTCATTACTAATAAATCCATTCTTGCCCCTCTCTCCCTTATCATCACTTCACTTTCCAAGTTCTCATTTATGCTGATACTGGTGTCCGGCGTCATCTTTGCTTTCTACCGGACGAACCTGCACGGGTTGCTGATGAAGATTACCCCTTATGGTAAGATGAGTCTCACCAACTATATCACCCAAAGCATCATCGGCTCGCTGATTTTCTATAATTGGGGGCTTGCCATGCACTCTCAGTTGGGCATTACCGCCAGCTTCCTGGTAGGTGTGCTTCTCTTCTTCGTCCAGTTTGCTTTCTGCTGCTGGTGGATGAAGCGACATGCTCACGGGCCGTTGGAGTACTTGTGGAAACGGGCGACTTGGTTGAAATAAGGAGTATTTCAGAGATATTTCTCCCACAGATAACGGAGCGGACTGAGCAAACGTGCGGTTACGCTCCGTTCGTCTGTCATGACCTCTGCCGTGCCCGAAAGTTCTCCATTGAAGTCCAGTTGCCTGCCATAGGAAGTGCATAAGTTTTGTGGCAGGCTGACGGTGACTGTGTACACGTTTTCTTCATTCGCCAATAGCGAAACAGACAACACTTCTCCGGTGAGGAAACCGAATTCCATGTACGGATATCCTGTGACGCTAATATTTACTCTCTGACCGGTGGTAACCTTACCCGAACCACTGACCGGTAGTTTTATTTTCCCGATAATATCTCCCGGTGCGGACGTCACGATAGAGAATACCTTGTCTCCTGCATTGACATTCTGGTTCTTTTGCCATATATTGTTGTAGGATAGTATGCCTCCGGCAGGACTGATGAAAAGACACTCCAATTCCCAATCGCTGATGCTTGCTTTCAAATCATTGAGAGCTGCTTTTAAGGAGGCATTTAGAGTATTGGCCTCCCGGCTGCGTTCCATGCGGATTTCAACAATATTCTGTTGTAGTTGTGCTTCCTGTATTCTGGCGGATGAGAGCGAGGTCATTAATTGTTCCTGTCCTTGCCTGCGATTCAGGTAGGTCTGTTGTGCCTCTTCGTAATCTGCTTTCGATATCAGTCCTTTGTCGAACAATATCTTTTCACGTCCGTGGGTGGCGGATGCTATTTGCACCTGTTCTTTATCCAGTTCGGCTTGTTTGTTCAGGTGCAGGATATACTTTTGATATTCTTGCAGTTCCTTACAGGCTGCCTGTTCTTTTTGCGTGTAGAGGTCAATTGAAAGGAAATTACGGTAATCCGTCAGACTTTTGATGAATGAAGCATACGTATTCTGTATGGTTCCGAGTTGCGGTTTCTCAGGAAAGATGGCTTGACAAATGCAACTGTCCGTCAGAATAAAAGTGGCGAGTCTCTCTTTTATATTAAGGACGTCGGTAGTGACGGCCGGGTTTTCCAGTACGGCTATGATGTCTCCAGCCTGCACGGTATCCCGGTCTTTGCAGTATACTTCCTGCACCTTTCCGCTTCCTTTTGATACGATCCATACAGGTGGATGTTCGGTTGTGATAGTGATTTCAGTGCTTATGATATCCGGGTATTTGAAGAAACAACCACCGATGAAAAGTAGTGCCAATACTCCGAAGAAAACTGTTATTCCCCATCTGATTAGTGCGTGCGGCGGCCGTGTCAGTATCTCCTGCACCTCCTCACACCTTAATTCTATGTCTTTCTCTTCTTGCTTCTTCATAACTCTCAACTTCTAACTCTCAACTTCTCAAAGCTCCAATTGATTTTTCACCAATTGATAATATCTTCCTTCCAGAGCAATCAGCGCTTCATGCGTTCCGGTTTCTGCTATTTTTCCCTGTTCTATTACGATGATTTGCTCTGCATTCCTCACAGTACTCAGACGATGGGCTACAACGACAGATGTCCTTCCTTTGAAGAAGGTTTGCAGGTTGTTCATGATGGTGCGTTCGTTGTTGGCATCCAGTGCGTTGGTTGCTTCGTCAAAGAAGATGAATTCCGGATCTTTGTATACGGCGCGGGCAATGAGTATACGTTGCTTCTGTCCCTGACTTAATCCGTGCCCTTCTTGTCCTATCTTGGTGTTGTATCCTAAAGGTAGTTCTTCTATGAAATCGTGTATGTTTGCCACTTCGGCGGCATGGCGTAATTTCTTCTTGTCGATGCGTTCCACGCCGGGAGCGATATTTCCGGCTATGCTGTCGGAGAATATAAAACCATCCTGCATTACTACACCGCACCGCTTGCGCCATTCGCGAATACTATAACTTCCCAGTGGAGTATCCCCGATGAAGATATCGCCGCTTGCGGGCGGGTAGAATCCTAACAGTAGTTTAACGAGTGTTGTCTTTCCGCTTCCGCTCATACCCACGATGGCTGTTTGCTTGCCCGGTGGAATCACCAGACTTACATTGTCCAACGTCGGGTATTCGCTTAGCGGATCATATTTGAAGTTAAGGTTTTGGAGTCTTATTTCTTTTCCTTCCGGTATTTCCCGCAGTAATTCGCGTGTGGGGTCTTCTTCATCCGGCTTGTCGCGCACTTCGCTGAGGCGGTTCATGCTGAGGCGTGCATCCTGCATATCGCGGGCAAAGGCGATGAGTTCGTTTACTGGACTGTTCAGTTGTCCGATGATGTATTGCACGGAGAGCATCATACCCAGTGTCATTTCTCCTTTCACCACCAGACTTGCCACAAGTGCGGTTATCAGTAGGTTCTTGCTTTGATTAATCAGCACTGCTCCCGAATCCTGATACTGTCGCAGGGCAAGGCTTTTGATGTTTACTTTGAATAGCTTCGCTTGTATTCGCTCCCATTCCCAGCGCTTCTGTTGTTCGCAGGCACTGAGTTTTATTTCTTGCATACCGTTTACCAGTTGTACTACCGTGCTTTGATTGGCACTCTGCTGGGCAAAACGCTTGTGATCCAGTTCGGCGCGCTTCTTCATGAATAGCCAGACGTATGCAACGTACAGGGCACTTCCGCCCATGAAGATAAGGAATATCATGCCACTGTACACCAACAGTACAATGCCGAAGATGATAATATTGAATACGGAAAAGATAACGCTGAGGCTACTTCCCGTCAGGAAATCCTGTATGCGCTTATGGTCGTTGATGCGTTGCAGGATGTCTCCTGTCATTTTACTGTCGAAGTAGCTGATAGGCATCTTCATCAGTTTGATAAGGAAGTCCGATATGAGGGCGATGTTGATGCGTGTGCCCAGATGTAGCAATATCCAGCCCCGTATGAAATCTACGGCACTGCTGCTGAAAGACAGCATCAACTGGGCAATCAGCACCAGATAGATAAAACCGAGATTCTGATTGTTGATGCCGAAGTCTACTACCGATTGTGTGAGGAAGGGTAACATGAGCTGTATCATACTGCCCAGTAGCAGACCTAAAAGTAGTTGCCCCACCAGCCCCCGGTACGGGCGGAGATAGGAGTAGAGGAAGCTAAAGCCTTTGCGATTCACCTCGTCTCCCTCGTCCTCTATTGTATAAAATTCGGGTGTGGGTTCCAGCAATAACGCCACACCTGTGTCTTCTTCGTTCTTTCGGGAACTCAGCCAGCAATTACAAAATTCTTCTTTGGTGTATTTTAGCTTTCCTGCACCGGGGTCGGCCACCCAAACATGCTTGTCGTTGAGCTTATATACTACGACAAAGTGCTGCTGGTTCCAATGTATGATGCAGGGTAAAGGGGCTTCCTGTAGCTTTTCATAACCCACTTGTACGCAAATACTGCGAAAACCAATCTTTTCTGCCGCTTCGCTGATGCCAAGCATGGATACCCCTTCACGGGTGATGAATGACTTTTCCCTTAACCCTTCCAACGAATAACATTTGCCATAGAAGGCGGCTACCATGCGGAGGCAGGTGGGGCCACAGTCCATGGCGTCATGTTGGGGGAAGTGGGGAAATCTATTCATTGTTTATTATGTTGTCTAATTCTTTTTTAAGTTTAGGGTAATTGCTAGGACGTGATAGATTTTTATGTAAAATTTCCCCTTTGGGGTTTATTAATATGTATCTTGGAATCTCATAAGAGTTTGTACCATATACTTGCTTCTGAATATCTTGTTGTAATTCGGAAGATGCTCGTAGATGAAAACCTGCTAACTTGAAACGTTTGATGCAATTGTACCATGCTTTTTCCTGTTTTTCATGATCAATGGATATGTATACGATTGCTACATCTTTGTATGTATTCAACAATGTGTCTACTTGTTCTTTATAACTGAATTCTCCTCTGCAAGGCATGCACCAGCTTGCCCATACATCCAGATACAGGAATTTCCCTTTTAGTTCCTGTACATTTTTCAATTGTGCTAAAGAGTCAATCTTCTCTTTGATAAAGGTTGGATTAGCTGATATTTCATCTATGGAGTCATTCTCTTCTTTGACTCGTTCATTTATAATAGCTGTATATTCACTATTAGGGAACTCTTTATTAAAAAATTTTTTCAATTTGCTTAAATTCATTTCGCCGGTATCATATTTCAATTGCACCATGCATGCATTACCTAATAAAGCTGGCTGCATTTCTTTTGGAGCATGTCGATATGTTATATAGGGACCAAATGTAGCCGGGTCATATTTCTCAGGATATTCTTTGTTTTTATAATAGAAATCTAAATATCTTGACATATATGTTATTCTTGCAGGATATCCAATTAATTCATATGTGATAGGAAGTGTCTTGAAAATACTATCTATTTGGTTTTTTATTGTAATACTATCATTAAGAGAAATTATTTTGTTGTTTTGACTTTCTGATAATAAGTAGTTGAGGAGATTAACTATGTCTGAGTTAAAAAACATGCGTATTTGTGTTTTTAGAATGTTTGAAAATTCGATTGTTGTATTTGTTTTAAGTGGTAATTCTTCAATATTTTTGATATGTACAGAAATTTCTCTTCTTGCATCTATCGTAGGAAGTATCGTGAGTAGTTCTCTTTTGCCTTCAAGATACTCAGCGAATACATCTTGCATTTTTATATAATTTTCTAAATCTGGATATTTTCTGAAATTGTCATATAGATATTGTTGCCCATCTTGGTTATTTCCATGAAAAATGATTTCATTTGCCCCTATATGTACTTGTATAGAGTCATGAGGGAATAAGAGCATATTGCATGACTGTTGATATTGTGGAAAGTAACAAAATATAAATATGTAGGATGAAATATCTATTTTAAAATCAGCTGATTGGATATTGCTTGTAATTAGCCTTTTAGTAGGAACTTTTTCGTTGTACCCTCCATCTATTGGTTTATAAATAAATATTTCACAATCTTTATCTGATGTGAAACTTACGGTTGTATTTTGGGCAAATATATTTGTAATGGACATAATCCATAATAAAATGCAATAGAGATATCTCATTATTTTATTGATTAATAGTTTGCTTGAAAGGTTGTATCACACATACAACCTTTCAAGATAATGGTTAATTAGCTTTTACGGGAGTGCATGCCCAGCCAGCACTTCCACATCGCTCACCAGCAGTAGCTTCTAATTCTTCATACTTTGTTCCTTCTACATGAAAAATTAGAGAACTTCCACCACAATGGCATGCTTGTTTCTGACCACCTTTGAGAGCATTCATTTTGTCCTTGGACAATTGAAAATTCAAAAAAATTTCTTTCATAATCGTAAATGTTAGAGTTAATATTGATTTTATTACTAAAATGCAGGAACGCATTCAGCGTTATTATCTCCACATTTTTGTTCTGCTTTCTCTTTTAGTTCCTTTGCTGTATTAGCTACAATAACTTGAATCTCATTGATTTTTTTACAGGAACAAGCGTAAACGGTTCCACCCTTGAGTGCATTCATTTTGTCTTTAGACAATTGAAACTTAAAAAAATCTTCTTTCATAATCTTAGAGTTTTAATTAATAAATTGAACTATTTTGCTCTCGTAAAGCAATTATTCTTTATGTTAATACATATTTTAAATTTTCTATTCTATAAATATGTGGCAAATAATTGTTTATCTACATACTGTGTAACTTTTGGCACACTCTCTTTAAGAGTTTTTACTTAGGATCGTCTACTGCTTGCTACAAGCCCAGTCGCCGCCATTACATCTTTTGGCCATTACATTTTCACGGGTGATGAATGACTTTTCCCTCAACCCTTCCAGCGAATAATGCTTACCATAGAAGGCGGCTACCATGCGGAGGTAGGTGGGACCGCGGTCCATGGTGTCGTGTTGGATGTAGTGGGGAAAGTGTTTCATTATTCCTTTTTCATTAATTCATTAAGTTTTTCCAATAATTCTTTTTGATGAATATTAGTGGCAACAATTTCATGGTCTTTATTTAATAGATAATTGTAAGGGATTGCTTTTATATTAACTCCTTCTATTTGTTCTCCCTTAGAGTTGATTGCAGTTAAGTTGACGAAATTCTCCACTTTCCACCTCACGATATATTCTTTCCATGTTTTGTGGTCTTTGTCCATTGATATAAGGCAAACCTTTAGTTTTCCGTTGCACATATTTTCGGCTTGCTTTATATAAGGCATACCCTCCAGGCAAGGTATGCACCAACTTGCCCAGAAGTCTATCAAGATATACTCTCCTGTTAATTTTGAAATTGCTACTTCTTCCCCCTTATCAGATAAAAAAGTAAGGTCGTTAACGTTGGTTGTAGTCTCTCCTTTCTTTTCTTTTAATTTGATGTTTTCATTTATTCTTGCATCAATAATTTGGGAAATCCGTTCGCTTCTTTGTTTGCTCGCTTCCGTCTCCGGGGGGAATCCATTTTTCGGCTTATAAATAAAACCTTTTATCTGTTTGTTGTTTGGAAATCTTTTCAGGGCTTTTTTTACTAATATGGTTAGTGAATCTCTTTTTACTTTCTCTGAGAAATAATACAATGCTCCCCAAACATTATTGGGCGATTGAGAGTTTTTAAGCAGATGCATGTTTATGGAGTCCAATTGCACATCTGCTTGCTCTATTTGCTTCTGTATACGCTTTTCTTCATCATCTGATAAGTCAGGTCTGGATAATTCTGCATAGTATTCTCTCTTCTTTTCGTTTATTGTAAATGAGTTCTTTACCTTTTCTATGCGTTCATTGTTTGCGTATGAGCCTTTAACTTTCTTAAGAGGACTCATTCTGTCAGTGGCTGAGACTTCTGTCTCTACGTAACTGTTTGGGGCTAATATCAGATATATTTCAATGGGGCCTTTTTTAGCGAATAAAACGCTATAAGCGTGCTCTTCCGGTGTATATCCATACAACGTTATTTCCTTTTGTCCTTTTTTGATGAAAGTAGAATCTTCTATTAAGAATTCATTGTCATCGTAGCGATGCAGATATACCCATTGCTCATGATTGGAAATAGTGCTGTCCAATTTGAGGTTAATCGCTATATTCTTTCCTTTGGGCATTTGAGAATGCAAGGAACAGCTACATATTACAGCCAATAGTGCTAAAAGTATCAGATGCCTCATAATATATTATATTTTTATTCCAATCGGAAAGATAATGATTACTTTCCGATTGGAATGATTATTAATACCTAAAATATAGGTCTAAGCTATATTTATCGAAAATTGCTTGTTATGAGCATCTCGATACGCAAACATTTCCACCACCATATATGCCGTCATACTTATCGTGGATAGCTGCAGAAGCATCATCGTTACTCATGCTGTTGGGCACTACCGCTTTGATCTGCATCGGGCCATCTTCGGTTTCAATTGTAACAGTGCATGTTTTTCCGCCGGCAATAGCATTCATTTGAACCTTGTTCAATTTGAACGCTTCAAAATTCTTTAAAGTTGTCATGTCTTTTTAGATTTTAATGTAAGGAAACAAAGTTGATTGTGGGAAGTTTAAAGTATCACCCTATTGACTATGTGTTTTGCAAAACAATATTTTTATGTTAATACATATCTTAATTCTGGTAAATGATAGACATTTGGAATGTAATGTCTATTAACAATTATGGAAGGGGTCTGATTAATGCTTTGTTCCCAACTATATATTTGTTGCTGTCTCCATAAGTTATGTGCTTCTTCGGTAATGTTGTATCCTCCTATCTCTTTCATGTTTTGTGTTTTGTACCATTCTTCCAGTAGTTGTATGGCTTTCTCCCACCCATTTGTGAGATAGACAGAAATAATAATTTTGGCAACTTTTTCTCCCAACTTATCATTGGAGAATGTTAGAAGTATCAATGATACAGGTATGGTAGCAGCTAATTCTTTAATGTAGGAATGGATTTTTGCGCAGTTCTTGCAATTGGGATTGGTTGCAATCAATACTTGATTGGCACTTGTAATGCGATTGTGCAATGCTACGTCGTTACTAACCATTTCTTTGATTTGTGGTTTCAGAAACAACAACTTTTGAAAAGCCTTCGGATTCAATAAATCTGCAAACCGTGCTTTGAACTGTTCCTTTTCGTTATTTCCCCTTAATAAAGTTTTGATTTGTAACCATCCTGTTGAAGTGATACAGCAGATAGCTGTAAAAGTAAATACTGCCGGAACAGAAAAACTCTTATTCGAGTAATTTTGCAATACATACAGTATTACGCAACTGCTCCATACTGTTAGATTAATAAGCATACAGAGCATGCAGCCTTTGCGAATGATGAAAAGCTGATATATTACAGAATATAATGTAAACCCTATTGCGATAATACTGCATATTGCGCTAATGCAGTAAAACTCATACGGACAGATAAGGGTGAATAGCAATAAAACACTGAAATAGAGTAATGATAACTCTCCCAATCCTATTCCTATAATATGCGAACCTTTAGAATGTAGTACTTCATTACAATCAATCGTTTTGCCAATATGACAGAAGCGATGCAAAAACTGGCTGTTGACAGTTTCTTTATATAGTATCGCGGAAGATATAAGAACCCCTATGCATAATGTAAGCAAATAGAGTGATATTCCTGCTGAGTAATTACGGCTTGTGCTATATAGTATCAGTAAAATAGTAATGATACCGGCTAACAATAGTTGGTGCCGTTGAATCCACATTGCTGTATCTTTCAGCTTGCAGTTTTTCTCTTGAATCGTGTTTTCTGTTACTTCACCCACTAATACGCTGCCTGTCCATTTCTGTAAGAACTGTTGTTTGCTTACTCTCAGGCGTTGGCTGTGAGATAGGGTGATATATGTTTCCTCTATTTTTTCAACCAGGCAAAAGGGAGAATCATGATCATTAATGATAACAATACATGGGGCTTCCAATTTATCAAGGAATTCTTTGGGAAGTTGATATACCGCATTGTTGATGTGGAGTGAGTCCAGCGCGTCACTGATGCCTCGCATACTGTTGCCCAACGGATTGTTGAGCAAACGGTGTACGGTCATCTTACTTACTTTTACGTGTAATGCGCGTAAATAGTGGTAAAGTACTTCACTGGTGTTATCAACTCCTGACATGATATCCATTTCTTAAATTTTAAAGCATAAATTCGCCTTCTAAAGAAATAGTATCTGAAACAACTTCTATAGAGTATGTTCCTGAATCCTGCCCTGTTAGATTGACAGATATTGCTGTCGGGCTCATATATTCTTGTGAATAAATAGTTTCACCAGTAGCTTCTTTAATAATCTTGATAGTGACGGCTGGCATCGCTTCTTCAAAAGATACGGTTACTACCTTATTATATAGGCAAGCATACGCAATTTGTGGAATAAGACTTCTACTTATAGGTTTGTTCGGTTGTAAATTCTTTAGTGGAATTTCTCTTTCTGTATTGTTATATTCCACCATACTTCCTTTTTCCTGTGCTTGAATGGAGCAAACACTAATAAATGCAGTGATTAATATGATCAAAAGTGTTTTCATAAAATTATTTTTTTGATTATGTTATGTGTGCAAATTAAGAGATTGTTATTCATAAAAACAACTCTAAAGGTGTGTAGTTTTTGTGTAGTTTTGCTTTCTCAGATGTAGTTTCTGTGTAATGTGAGGTCTCTTTTCAGATAGAAGTGATAGCTTTGATGAAATTATCATTTTTGTCAAGTTGCATTTTCTTTTCAAGAATGCTACTCCGTCTTTTATATATGCTATTAGGGGTTCTGCTCAAAATGACTCCAAGTTCCTGTATGGAAAAGCCTGACAAGTGAATGCAACAAAAGAAAATGTCTTTATCGGTCAGTAATGGAAAGTTCTTTTTCAGGTGTGAAGTATATTCGGGAATCAAACAATTAATCTCCTTTATTAATGACTTTTGGTCATCGTTTGTTAATTCCGGTTTTTCTGTTGCCTTTGCATTAATATCATTTTGATGATTCAATATGCTTTGTGCTTTCTTATAAAAAGCAGTTTCCTGTAATTGACCTTTTACTTTTTCTATATCTATTTCTATTGTTCTTATACTATCTTTTTCTGATGAAACTTTCTTGCATTTATATTGTTTTATAAATAGATAGCTCCCTACTATAAGTATGCCTATACTGATATATAATATCCATCGTTTTACGGAGAAATCAGATTTATATTGGGGTGGAGTAGGAGAATACAATGTGTTTGTCGACAATATATAGAGATTTTGATTGTGTGCACTATCTTGATAGGCCGAGTAAAGTCTCTCCAGCTCAAGTGATTCTTCTAATTTATTTGACTTTTTTGCAATATCAGCAAGGCGCATATAAGCACTGGCTTTGGTGGTGTATTCTTGGGTATGCAAGGCTTTATTGAAATAGAACCGGGCAGAATCATATAGTTGTGCTTTATAGTAGGCGTCTCCTAATAGAAGATATCCTTTGGCATATAATGTAGTGTCAGTTAAGTGGGTGAAATTTTCTTTGGCGTATTTTATAGCCTCTTTACCTTTCTGCATTCTGCTGTACAAAGCACTCAAGGAAGATGCAATATTGGCTTTCAGCATATTGTTGGGAAAGTATTTTGTAAGTTCTGAGGCTTGTAATAGTAATGATTCAGCTTGCTGGTAATAGGCTTTCCCCTTTTCTATATTTATACTTCCTCGTTTGGATAAAGCTTCAACCAGATTGATTGTATCTTTTTGCAAGGTTGCTTGCTGTTGTAGCAATTGATACATGGAATCGGCCTTGCTATAATGGTTTTCTTGATAGTAAATGTTGCCGATATTGTTATATATCAATGATAATAGTTTTGACCTTTCGCTGCGCTTGGCATAATTGGCGGCATTTGTGTATAGGTGTAGTGCATGAAAATAGTTATTCTGATCTCTTAGCACACCTCCCCAATGGTAATGAGCTTTAGCCTGCATTGGTATATCCCCTATAGAGTCGTAATATTGCACAGCAATCCGTATCAGCGAATCATCCGTCTGTACAATATAATTTTTATCCCTCGCCTGTGTCAGCAGTAAGGCATAGTAAGCTTGGTTTGCCGGTGTTTTCAATTGTTGCGGTTCTACATTTTCCAGAATACGCAATGCACTGTCAGGATATGCTTCCATCAGGGAGTCCGCCTGCATTAATAGTACATTAGGGCTATGGTGCTGTGTGCATGAGGCTAATGAAAGAAGCATTGTTAACCAAATATGAAACACTCGTTTTCTCATAATCTTCAGGAAGTAGTTTGTATGCAAAGATAATCTTTTTTCGGGGAAGATATGGTTGCTATGACTATCTTTCTTTAGAAGCGGATATCTGCCCTCTGAATCATGGGATTATCGCAATTACTGTGCCGATATCTTGCCACCGCATTGGCCAACTTTTGCCATCGCATTGGCACGGCTTTGCCATCGCATTGGCACAACTTTGCCATCGCATTGGCACAACTTTGCCATCGCATTGGCACGACTTTGCCATAGGCATGGCACAACCGAGCCAATACGGTGGCAGGAAAGTGGCAATTTAGAGAGTCATTACAGTCGTTCCTATGCCAATACATACTTCAGCTCTGCCAGCTGATAAACACTTGGTATGTAATGCCCATTGACTATGACAGCCGGAGTATGACTGACGTTATTTTGGAGGCAATACTCCTGTTGTTGTCTCCAAAGCAACTGTGCGGTATCATTGATATTATATCTTTCCACATCCGGTATTTCCTGCATCTCGAACCATGCCTCCAGCAGGTAAGTAGCTCTGTCCCACCCCTCTGAAAGATAGGCGGACAGGATTGTCTGCGCTATATGTATCCCCAGACGGTCGTTGGTGTATATGACTAAAGATATGGATATGTCTCTTGATATTTCCCGGATGTGCCGGTGCACTTTGGCACATGCCTTGCAGTTGGGATTAACCACCACCATCAGCCTGTCCTTCGCATTCCCGGCAGAATTATGCAGCGCTATATCCGGATGAATCATTCTCCTTACTTTGGGCTTTAGCGCCAGCAGCTTCTGAAAAGTGATCGGATTGAGTAAGCCGGACAGCTTGGCCTGCAGGAAGCTTTTCTCTTTATCAGAAGAGACGAGCGTCTTGGCCTGTATCCAGAAAATCAGGCAGATGGTGCTGATTGCAATCATGGAGAAGAGAATACGGATTGAAAACCTCCATTCAAAGTTATTCCTTATGACATAAAGCGATGCGGCAGTCAGCCAGACCGAGAAAATGGTGAGGATGCAAAACAAACAGGCTTTACGAATGATGAATATCTGGTATATGATGGAGTAAAGCGTAAATGCAATGGCTATGAAACCAAACAGGGCAGCCAGAAAATGAAACTCTTCGGGGCAGACAGCCGTGAAGAAAAACATGGTTGTGAAATACATCCACGATAGTTCTCCAATGCCTATTCCGGCTATGTGCGCACCTTTTGATTTGAGCACTTCATTGCAGTCTATTACTTTGCCTATGTGGCAGAAACGGTGCAGGAAATGTTTGTCTACCATTTCTTTATATAGGATTACGGTAGAGATGAGGATACCGCAAGTCAGTGCGGAAAGGTAGAGCGGCAGTCCTGCAGGATAGTTCTTGCTCCAGATTGAAGAAAAAACCAGGAGGACGGATATGATTCCGGCAATCAGTATTCTGTGTTGCCGGCATATATAATTCATGTTTCTGAGCAGGCAATGAGATTCACAGACGGTTTTCGGAGTAGTCTCACCAAACAGGACGGTCCCCGTCCATTGATAGGTAAACAGTTTCCTGCTTATCGGCATATGGCTCACTTCGGCAGTGCTGATAATAAGCCGGTCCTGTTCTATCTTTTCGACGAGGCAGAATGTGGAATGGCTTGTTTCCAGTTGTGTGATAAACGGGGCGTGCAGCTTTTCCAGATGCCTCGGTTGAAGCTGGTAAACTACGTTCTTTACATGAAGTGCATTTAAGGCATTGCTGATACCTTGCATTGTGTTGCCCAACGGATTGTCGAGCAAGCGGCATAAAGTAGTCCTGCTCACTTTTACGGTCAGCGACCGTAAAAAGTGATGGACTACCTCACTGGTGGCATTATCAACTCCCAGCATAGTCTTGAATTAAAAGTTAAAGTTTAGGTTAGGTTCGTTTTAAAGGGTGAAGTAGCCGCTTAACTGGACTTCTTCCGATACAATTTCCAGGTAATACTGTCCCGGAGCTTTTGCGCTTAAATCTATGGTGACAAGCGTAGGATTGAAATAAGTTTCGGAATAAACAGTTGCCCCTGTTGAGGCATCCTTAATTGAAATGTTAACGGAGGACATCTCTTCCTTGAACACTACACTGACTGCATCGTTACCGACGTAAGCACTGGCGGGCTGAATGATGATACTCCGGGCTACAGGACCACCCTCTTCTGAACCTGCCGGAAACAGAGGAATCTCTCTCTCGTCATCATTACTAACCATTGATACATGCTGGGCATACAATGAATTGCTGCCCAAAACCACAGCTAACACGAAAAATACAAATAATAACTTTTTCATAAGATATACTTTTAATTTGTTATGACGGTGGCAAATTTAGAGAGAAATTCTCCAATAAAAGTGTATAAAAAGTGTAGAAATGTAGGGAAAGGCCTTATTATCGGATGATTTTTCTTATTCTTATAGAAAATTCTCCAATATATCACGGAGGGTGGTCGATTTATCAGAACATTCTATCTTTTGCTCCAATATTTTTTTGTCTTTTTATAGATGGCGTCTCTGCTACATTCCATTATATACCTGAAGTGGCTGGTCGGTATGTCTGTCAGATATAAGCAACAAAGGTGTATCTCATTCTGAGACAAGGGATATCTTGTGGCCAGGCGGAGGGTTATATTATTCCAACGCATATCGGTTTCGGCAATCAATTGTTTCCAGTCTTCTTCACTGAAGTGCTCGCTCGATTTATCTGTTTTTTTATATGCCTGAATGATGCGCTTCATTTTCACATATACTTCAGAATGTTCGTAGGATTCATTAAGCAGCGCTTGCCGCTCCGTTTTCAGAATATGCAGTTCTTCTTTTAAGTTTTGTTTTTCAGCCTGACTATAGTTGTGCAGTGCTATCTCCTTTTGCAGGGAAGCGATTTGCTCGTCTTTTTGTTGGAGTAGTTCTCCTATCTTTTTGTCTTGTTCTATTTCTTTTTGCTTGAAGTGGAGAATTTCTTTCCTATATCTTCTCCATATTACAAGGAATAAGGTTAGAAAAATCACCGCTCCTGTAATCGTATAATAATAAAACTGGTTTAAGTTTGCTTTGTATTCCGACTGCTTGCTCTGTATCAGCATGTTTTTCTCCGTTGCGATGATTTCGCTACTTTGCTGCTTTTGCTGCGCACTATCCATGTGAGAGGAGTATTTTCTTTCCATTTCAAGCGCTTTCTCTAATTTTCCCTGCTTTTGGGCAATATCGGCCAAACGCATATAAGCGCCTGCCTTGGTAAAGTGGTCTTTGCTATATAGGGCTTTATTAAGGTAAATTAAAGCGGAATCATATTGAGCTGTTTTGTAGTAAGCGTCTCCTAAAAGCAAATATCCTCTGTATAGCACCTTTGTGTTGTCTTGGTTGTCAATGTTCAATTTGGCAAATATAACCGCTTCTCTTCCCATATTCATACGCCCATACAGTAGACTTAATGAATAAGCTGCTTTGGCTATCATGTTTCTTTGAGCGGTGTGTTGTGATATCTCGAAGGCATGGAGCAGTTTTTCTTCCGCCCTGTGATAATATTCCTTGCCTTTCCGTATGTCAATCATGCTTCGTTGTGATACAGCGTCTATCCAAAGTCCGGAATCCTTCTCTTGAATAGCCAACTTCTCCGTAATCTGGTAGATTGAATCGGCTTGTTCGTCTAATTTCTGTAATGTGTATATATTGGCTACATTATTATAAATGTGTCCGGCTAACTTGCCATCGGAAAGCTTTTTTGCATGGGTTATAGCGATAAAGAATTTTTTTAGAGCTTCCGGATGATTATTTTTATTCCTTTTGATGCATCCCCAGTAATAATATGCTTTTGCTTGTTTAGGGATACATTCTGTAGAATCGTAATATTGCACTGCTATGCATATCAGGGAGTCGTCTGTCTGAGTTATGAAATTCTTATCCTGTGCCTGGGTTATCAGCAATGCATAATATGCCTTGTCTTCTGCTGTCCTTAATTCTTCCGGATAGATTTCTCTTAAAAAGCGTAAAGCACTGTCGGGGGATTTCTGCATGAGGGAGTCGGCTTGTACGAGTTTATAACTTGGTTCGGAACGTGTACAGGCCACCAATAAGTAAAATGTGAATAATATTGTAGCTAATGCGGTGGTTCTCATTGCTTTATCTTTTGAGGTTGCAGCTTGCAAAAGTACCCCTTTCTTGCGATAAAAGCAATGTAATGCAGGTCTGGAAATTTAATGAGATGGTGCCAAAAGTCACTTTGCATTCCAGGCGAATGATTACTCACCCCTACAAGTACCGTTACAACGTGTGTGCGGGCGAATAATCATTCGCCCGCACGACAATACTTTTGACACATTGAATATATTAAAAATGTGGAGTTCGAATTAGGTATGCAGTTCCAGCACGAAGCGACAGCCTTTGGTATAGCTGCTATCCAGAGTCAGGCTACCATTCATCTTGGTAGCAATCAGCGAACAAATAGGCAATCCTAAACCATCGCCTTGTGTAAGGTCTTTCACTTCGGTGAAAGGCTTGAACAGATTTTCCTGTTCCTCTGCCGGAATACCGCTTCCGGTATCACTAACGATGAACTGATGTGTATGCGCACCGCGTTTCTTGAAGTCCAACCATATTTTCCCACCTTCCGGAGTGAACTCAGCCGCATTGTTCAGCAGATGAAGCAAAATACGCTCAAGCTGTTCCGGGTTAGTCTTGACACTAAGTTTCGGAGCGTTGACGGTAGTGGTTATATCCGGCTTCAAGTCTGCTTTTATTTTATCCATTACGCTTTCGCAGAAAGTATTGATGTTGATTTCGCGCATTTCATAAGTTTCGGAAAGGGTGCTTTCCAGTTCGGAGAGTTCCTGAATGTGTTCGGCAAAGCCTTTCAATGCACGTACACCCGGTTGGGTTGCGTCCAGGGTATTCAGTGTCGGCTCCATTTGTCCGGAGATATTCTGTATAAACTGGGTTTTGAGCTCATTGTGCTCATTAGCTATCTGGATGGCTTTCTTCTGTTTCCGGGTGAGGAGGACAAAACGCAATAATACGATACCTGCCAATACAAGTGCGGCGGCAAGAATGGCTGCCAATACGCATAATCCGATGATGATATATTGTTTGGCACTCAGGGAGTCATCCTTATCCTGGATGGTTGCCAGGCTTTCTTCATATTTCTGTTTCAGTACGTTCAGTTCATCCTGGGCGGTGAGGGCTTTCACAGAGTCAGTCCAAAGGATATATTTGTCGTAAGTACGTGCCACCAGTCCGGCATTGTTAGCCTTGCGGGCAATGTCGATAAGGGTTTTATAAGATTCGTCTACTTTGGCGTAGTTTTTCTGTTCCTTATACTGTCCTATCAGGCGGTTGATGTAGGCATCTCCTTGCGAGTTCATGCCGAAAGTATAGTAATAATTGGCCTGGGTGTATAGTAAGTCGTTGCTTAATGAATCATTGCGGGCTGCTTTGGCGGTTTCTTCCAGTTTGGCCAGTTGCTCTTTGGCACGGGCAGGATTCTTCAGGTTGATGTACATCTGCAAGCGTTCCTTGTTGATGCGGAAACGCAGGGCGGGCATGGTTTTACCGCTTTTTTGTTCACCGTCAGTCACCAGCAGTTCAGCGCCGCGCAGCAGTTCGAAGGCTTCCTTATAGTAGTTCTCTCTGTGATAAAGTGCACTGGCATTGACGCCGCATTCTACAGCTTTATCATATTTTCCCTGAGAGGAGAAAGCATTGTAAGCTTGTAAAAATAAGTAACGTGCCTTGATATATTCCTTTTTGGCAAGGTTTTCTTGCGCTTGTTTCATTTGCTCATCGGCACGGGTTTGCGAATAGGCTTGGCTGCAGATGCAGAAAGCTGCTAAGAAGAGTACGGTAATTATCTTTCTCATATTGTGATTCATTTTATTTGCTTACAAAGTTAAGACATTCTTCTGTAGGTTGTACAAGAAAAGTGCCTAAAAATCTTCACCTGTCCCATTTTTATGGTGATAGTGGCGGGTGAATTTATATCCCGGCCCCGCATACGGCGGGATATGCGGGATTAGTATTTGAAACTGCTTCCTCCCAGGAACTCGCGCAGAAGTGAAGTCGGCGGGATTTCCTTGTCCTGTATCGGAGTAAAGTATTTAATGAATTTCAGCAACCGGTATGCTTCGGCATATTCCGGACAATTGCGTGGCACGCTGGTCAATATAGGCTCGGCATGACAGCGCAACACGGCAAATTCAAATAGCAGTGCGGAGTTGAACATCACATCGGCGTTCTCTTGATAGGGGAAAATCCATTTGTCTTCTCCGGCGCGCACGCTGGGCCAGCGGGAGATGGTTTCGCGTGCCGAGTAGCCACGATAGTTGAAGTCGCGGATGATGCGGCGCAGCAATCGGTTGTCCGTTGTAGGAATCCAGTTATGGTCGTCCAGGGAAATGGTGGTCAGGGCGGACACATAGATTTTATATTTGTTCGCTGCGGGGATTTGCGGAGTAAGTTCCGGGTTCAGTGCGTGAATACCCTCTAATATAAGAATGGTATGCTCGTCAATTTTCAGTTTGTCACCTTTGTATTCCCGTCGTCCGGTGCTGAAGTTGAAGCTGGGCAGGTCTATCTCTTCGCCTTTCAACAAAGCTTGCAGGTCTTCTTCAAACTTCTTAAGGTCGAGCGCATAGAGTGATTCGTAATCATAATCGCCGTTAGCGTCTTTCGGGGTATCTTCACGGTTCACGAAATAGTTGTCCAGCGCAATGGGATAGGGGCGTAATCCGTTCGTCATCAACTGTACGGAGAGGCGCTTGCTGAAAGTGGTCTTACCCGAAGAAGAGGGCCCGGAGATGAGAACCAGTTTCACCCGGTTGCCGTTTTCGCCGCGGTTGTAGATGTCATCGGCAATCTGGGCTATTTTCTTTTCCTGAAGAGCTTCGGCCACATTGATTAAATCGGTGGCATGTCCTTCTTCACAGGCGAGGTTGAAGTCTCCCACATTGCTTAATCCCATGATATAATTCCAGCGCAGGTGCTCCTTGAAGACATCAAGCATCTTTTCTTGCTTCACAACTTCCTCCAATACACTGGGATTTGCTTTGTTGGGAATGCGCAGCAACAGGCCATCGTAATATTTCACGATGTCGAACAGCCAGATGAAGCCGGTGCTGGGCAACAGGTTGCCATAATAATAATCAATAGTGTCGCCCAATGAATAATAGTAGGTATAGATGGAGCCGGAAGTTTCCAGCAGTTTCACCTTGTCCGTCATTCCCCGTTCGTTGAAAATGCGCACAGCTTCGGAGGTGTGGCACTCTGTGCGACGGTATATGATGTTCTCGTCAATGATTTCCTGCATCCGCTTTTTGATGGCAGATACGTCCTCCAATGTTATGGTGCGCCCGATGCGCAGGTTGCAGAAATAGCCTTTGGAAACGGGATGCTCAACGAACAGCTTTCCGTCCGGAAACAATTCGCTGACAGCCTTGTATAATACAAAACAAAGGCTGCGTACATATGTGCGCAGACCGGAAGAATCGCGTATATCGAGGAATTCTACATCCTTATTATTATAGACTCGGAAATTTAACCCTTCAGAACGATTATTAACCTTTGCACTGACCACTTGATAGGGAAAATTAAGATTAAAACCGTAATAAATATCCAAAAGTGAACTTCCGATAGGGAATTCTTTAGAAATATTGTTATTTTTGCAACAAATTTGTAACATGTGTTTCATGACGTCTTCATTTTAGGGTGATTACACGTTAAATATAGATATAATAACAGATGTAGCATAAAACCTTCTAATTAATTAAAGATGGAATATTCTTTTTATGATTTTTTAAAGCTGCTTGGTTCACTGGCATTATTCCTGTACGGAATGAAAATTATGAGTGAAGGACTTCAAAAGTTCGCTGGTGACAGGCTCCGGAAAATTCTAACGGCAATGACTACCAACCGGGTGACCGGAGTGCTGACGGGTGTGCTGATTACGGCACTGATTCAATCTTCTTCTGCAACCACAGTCATGGTGGTGAGCTTTGTGAACGCCGGCCTGCTGACCCTATCCCAATCCATCGGGGTTATTATGGGAGCCAATATCGGTACTACAGTTACGGCATGGATTATTTCGGCGTTAGGATTTAAAGTTGATATCGCCGCTTTCGCACTTCCTCTCCTCGCTTTCGGTATTCCTCTTCTCTTCTCTCAAAAAAGTCATCGTAAGTCTATCGGTGAATTTATATTCGGTTTCTCTTTCCTTTTTATGGGACTCTCCATGCTGCAATCCAATGCGCCGGACTTGAAGGCGAATCCGGAGATGCTGGCATTTGTACAGAGTTATACGGATATGGGATATCTCTCCATTCTTCTGTTTGTATTTATCGGTACCATTCTGACTATGGTTGTGCAGGCATCGGCGGCAACAATGGCTATCACGCTTATCATGTGTGCCAATGGATGGATCAGTTTTGAATTGGGGGCGGCACTGGTGCTGGGTGAGAATATCGGTACTACCATTACCGCCAATCTTGCCGCGTTGACCGGTAACACGCAGGCAAGGAGGGCTGCATTGGCTCATCTGGTGTTCAATGTCTTTGGGGTTATCTGGGTGCTTTGCCTGTTCTCTCCCTTTACGAGTGGCGTATCTTGGTTTGTAGAAAACGTAATGGGAACGAAAGATCCTGCTGTGGCGGTATCATTTAAGCTGTCGGCATTCCATACTTGTTTTAATATCTGCAACGTGCTGATTCTTATTTGGTTCGTGAAGCTTATAGAACGTACCGTTTGCGCCATTATTCCGCAGAAAGAGGTCGACGAAGAATATCGCCTGCGTTTCATTTCCGGTGGTATGCTTTCTACGGCGGAACTTTCCATTTTGCAGGCGCATAAGGAGATACACCTGTTTTCGGAACGTACTCACCGCATGTTTAATATGGTGCAGGATTTGCTGCATACGGATAAGGACGATGATTTCAATAAATTATTCAGCCGTATTGAGAAGTATGAGAATATCAGCGATAATATGGAACTGGAGATTGCCAATTACCTGAATCAAGTGTCGGAAGGACGTTTAAGTTCGGAGAGTAAGCTTCAGATACGTGCCATGCTTCGCGAAGTGACGGAAATTGAGAGTATCGGCGATAGCTGTTACAACCTCGCGCGTACCATTAACCGCAAGCGCCAGACCAATCAGGACTTCACGGAAAAGCAATATGACCATATCCACTTCATGATGAAGCTGACGGACGATGCTTTGGCTCAGATGATTGTTGTGGTGGAACGCTCTGAACATCAGAGTATCGATGTGAATAAATCGTTCAATATTGAGAATGAAATGAATAATTACCGCAACCAGCTGAAGAACCAGAATATTCTGGATGTCAACAACAAGGAATATGACTACCAGATGGGCGTTTACTATATGGACATCATTGCCGAATGTGAGAAACTGGGCGATTATGTGGTGAATGTAGTGGAAGCAAGCAGTGATATAAAAGAAAAGAAAGCGTCTTAGGACGCTTTCTCAAATTCTTCTTTTCCGACTCCGCATAAGGGGCATACCCAATCATCAGGAAGGTCTTCAAATGATGTTCCCGGCTCAATGCCGTTTTCGGGGTCACCCATTTCCGGGTCGTAAACGTAGTCGCAAACGGTGCAAATGTACTTGTCCATAAGATTACTATTTTAGGTTTTATCCCTAAATAACAATATTTCCTCCTCTTTTGTTTCCTGTTTTAATCTGAAAGAGATATATTTGTTCCATTTTTATTGTAAATGAACTCTTTATGACGATACTAATTTTAATCGGTATGCTGGTACTGGTAGGAGTGCTGGTGCTTTATGTGCTTGAACTCGGTAGAAGCAGGCGATTATTGCTCAAAGCAGGGAATGCGAAGAAGGCCTTGCGCAGTTCGGAAGAACTTTTCCGTTCTATAATGCAAAATGTACATGCGTTCATTCTTCTGATCGACCGTAATTTTATTGTTACGCGGACTAACTATTACGACATCACCAAAGCACATAGGCCGGAAGGCCGGTTGGCTCGTGTAGGCGACTTGTTGCGTTGTAATAATGCCCTGTCCGCCGTTGGCGGTTGCGGTACGCACGAGCTTTGCAAAGAGTGTCCTATCCGGAATAAAATAGAAGAGACTTTCCAGCGGAAAAGCAGTTTTACCGATTTGGAAGCTGTGCTGAATATACGTGACAGAAGGGGAAACGTTGCCGAATGTGAAACCTACGTTTCCGGTGAGTATATGACGATAGATGATAAAGAGGGCATGGTAATCACTGTGCATGATATCACCCGCCTGAAGAATGCAGAGGGAGAATTGATGAAAGCCCGTGAAAAAGCTGAGAATGCAGATCGTTCCAAGTCAGCTTTCCTCGCCAATATGAGTCATGAGATACGTACTCCGCTGAATGCCATTGTCGGCTTTTCCGAGTTGCTGGCTTCTGCCGGTTCGGAAGAGGAAAAGACGCAATACCTGGACATTGTTCATTCCAATAATGAAATGTTGCAGCAACTGATAGCCGATATTCTCGACCTTTCAAAGATAGAGGCCGGTACTTTGGAGTTTACTTTCTCGGAAGTGGATGTCAATCAGCTGATGTTTGATATGGAACAGCTGTCCCGTATGAGACTGGGAGAGAAGGAGAGTCTTATTCAGATTTTCAAGGAGACACCGCCGGAGAACAACATTTTATATACCGACAGAAACCGCCTGATGCAGGTGATAGCCAATTTTATGACGAATGCTGTGAAATTTACAGATGAAGGCAGTATTACGTTGGGATATAAGCCTTGTGCTGACGGCCTTTACTTCTATGTGAAAGATACCGGAAGCGGTATTCCGGCAGATAAGGTAGACCATATATTTGAACGCTTTGTAAGAGTGGAACAGCACAAGAAAGGAACCGGACTGGGACTTTCTATTTGCGAGATGATAGTCCGCAAACTGGGTGGCAAGATTGGCGTAGAGTCGGAATATGGCAAAGGATCTACATTCTGGTTTACCCTACCGCTCAACGGGGAGGCAATTAGAAAACAGGGAACGGAAATCGAGGGTAAGACTAACCTATAAAAAGATTTAATAACATTCGCTATCCCAAATTAATATTGTATTTTTGCGGCTCTTAATCAAAGCTAACTATTTGCATGAATGCAATGAAGGATGATTTTTATCATGGCGGACTTACTGACGACGAAGTAAGGCAGAGTCGCGAAAAGTACGGAGTCAATCTGTTAACGCCTCCCAAGCGTCCCTCCCTGTGGAAACTATATCTCGAAAAGTTCGAAGACCCTGTTGTCAGGGTACTGCTGGTTGCAGCGATATTCTCTCTGATAATCTCTGTCATAGAGAATGAGTATGCCGAGACTATAGGTATCATTGCCGCTATTTTGTTGGCTACGGGTATCGGGTTCTATTTCGAATATGATGCCAGTAAGAAGTTCGACTTGCTGAATGCGGTGAATGAGGAAACCCTGGTGAAGGTAATCCGTAACGGCCGTGTACAGGAGATTCCCCGGAAAGATGTGGTAGTAGGTGATATCATCGTGCTGGAGACCGGAGAAGAAATCCCTGCTGACGGCGAACTGCTGGAGGCTATATCCCTGCAAATTAACGAGTCGAATCTGACCGGTGAACCTGTGGTAAGTAAGACCACGGTGGAGGCGGATTTTGATGAAGAGGCTACCTATGCTTCCAATAAGGTGATGCGTGGTACGACGGTAGTAGACGGTCACGGCACTATGCGTGTGCTTTGTGTGGGCGATGATACGGAAATCGGTAAAGTCGCACGTCAGAGTACGGAACAGAGCACAGAACCTACCCCACTGAATATACAGCTTACCAAACTTGCCAATCTGATCGGTAAAATCGGTTTCTCCGTGGCCGGACTGGCATTTGCCATCTTCTTTATCAAAGATGTGCTGTTGCACTATGATTTTTCATCTTTCCATACTTTTGCAGACTGGCTTCCGGCTTTGAAAGCTACTTTGCAATACTTCATGATGGCAGTGACCTTGATTGTGGTTGCAGTGCCCGAAGGATTGCCGATGAGTGTGACACTGAGTCTTGCATTGAATATGCGCCGTATGCTTTCCACCAATAACCTGGTGCGTAAGATGCACGCCTGTGAAACGATGGGTGCCATTACCGTGATTTGCACGGATAAGACCGGTACGTTGACTCAAAACCTGATGCAGGTTTACGAGCCGAGTTTTTATAGTCTGAAAAACGGCGGGGAAGTTGGCGACGATGATATCAGTCAGTTGGTAGTAGAGGGAATCAGTACCAATTCCACAGCTTTTCTGGAAGAAATGGCGGAAGGTGAGCAGCCTAAAGGTGTAGGAAATCCTACGGAAGTGGCTTTGCTTTTATGGTTGAATAGTCAGAACCGTGATTATCTGGAGTTGCGTGAGAATGCTCCGGTTGTCGACCAGTTGACTTTCTCTACCGAACGGAAGTTTATGGCTACGTTGGTGAAGTCTCCTTTGATAGGCAAGAAAGTATTGTATGTGAAGGGTGCTCCCGAAATCGTTTTGGGCAAATGCAAGGATGTCGTTCTGGATGGCAAACGGGTAGATGCGGTAGAATACCGTTCTACAGTTGAAAAACAACTGCTGGGATATCAGAATATGGCAATGCGCACCCTTGGTTTCGCATTCAAGATAGTAGAGGATACGGATACGAGGGATTGCGTAGAGTTGGTTGCCGATCATGATTTGTCATTCCTCGGCGTGGTTGCTATCAGTGACCCTATCCGTCCGGATGTACCTGCGGCGGTTGCCAAATGCCAGTCTGCCGGTATCGGAATCAAGATTGTGACGGGAGACACTCCGGGCACGGCTACGGAAATTGCACGTCAGATTGGTCTGTGGAAACCGGAAGATACGGAGCGCAACCGGATTACAGGCGTCGCCTTTGCAGAACTGACGGACGAGGAAGCGCTTGACCGCGTGATGGATTTGAAGATCATGTCTCGTGCACGTCCCACGGATAAACAACGCCTGGTGCAATTGTTGCAGCAAAAAGGAGCGGTTGTGGCAGTAACAGGCGACGGCACCAATGATGCTCCCGCATTGAATCATGCACAGGTAGGCTTGTCTATGGGTACGGGAACTTCCGTTGCCAAGGAAGCCAGCGACATAACCTTGCTGGATGACTCGTTCAATAGTATCGGTACTGCTGTGATGTGGGGACGTTCGCTGTATAAGAATATCCAGCGCTTCATCGTTTTCCAGCTGACTATCAACTTCGTTGCTCTGCTTATTGTATTGCTTGGTTCGCTGATTGGTACGGAGTTACCGCTCACCGTAACACAGATGTTGTGGGTGAATCTTATCATGGATACTTTTGCGGCCCTGGCGTTGGCTTCCATTCCGCCCAGCGAAAGTGTGATGAAAGAGAAACCGCGCAGTAGCAATGATTTTATTATCTCCAAGCCTATGCGTTCCTATATCCTTGGTGTAGGAAGCGCTTTCCTTGTTATATTGATGGGGATGCTATACTGGTTTAATCATGCCGAGGGCGGTATGACTCCGGAGCGTCTGACCATCTTCTTTACATTCTTTGTGATGTTGCAGTTCTGGAACCTTTTCAATGCCCGTGTGTTTGGTACTACGGATTCTGCATTTAAAGGGATTTCCAAATCGTATGGTATGGAGCTGATAGTGCTTGCCATCTTGATAGGCCAGTTCCTTATTGTACAGTTCGGTGGTGCTGTATTCCGTACCACACCGCTTGATTTAGTCACTTGGGTGATTATTATTGCTTCTACCTCACTCGTTTTGTGGATAGGTGAGGCGATACGTTTCATCCAGCGTTTAACACAGAAATGAAATGAAAGAAAAAGGAATTAAAAACCTTATTATTGATTTTGGCGGCGTATTGATTGATTTGGACCGCCAGCGTTGTATTGAGAATTTCGCAAAGTTAGGTTTGCCCAATGTAGAGGCTATGCTTGATGTCTGCCACCAGCAAGGTTTCTTCTTGCAACATGAAAAAGGATTGATTACCAGTGCAGAGTTCCGGAATGCGATTCGTGAACAAATAGGGAAGGTAGTGACCGATGCCCGCATAGATGCTGCATGGAATAGTTTTTTAGGAGGCATCCCTACCTATAAGCTGGATTTACTGCTGAAACTGCGTGAGAAATACGTGGTATATTTGTTGAGTAATACTAACGATATTCACTGGAAATGGTCATGTAAACACGCTTTCCACTATAAAGCTTTTCGGGTGGAAGATTATTTTGAGAGAATCTTCCTTTCTTATGAAATGAAGATGGCAAAGCCTGATGTAGCTATTTTCCAGAGATTACTGGATGAGACCGGCATTGACCCGAAAGAAACTTTCTTTATAGATGATTCCGCCGAGAATTGCCGTGTGGCGGAAACACTGGGCATCTCTACTTATACGCCGAAAGCGTGCGAAGATTGGAGTCATTTGTTTAGTTGAAAGTTAAAAGTTGAGAGTTAAAATGCAGTTGCTTCGTAACATACCGGAAGTGCTTCCCCGTGCTTGTGTCGCTACCATAGGCTTTTTTGATGGGGTTCATCTTGGGCATCGCTACCTGATAGAACAGGTGCGCGAAGCAGCTTCTGTGCGTGGTCTGGCTTCGGGGGTAGTGACCTTTCCGGTGCATCCGCGCAAAGTTGTGCAGCCGGAGTATCGCCCCGAACTGTTGACTACGTGTGAGGAAAAGGTTTCTTTGCTTGCTGATACCGGCCTGGACTATTGCATGATGCTTGATTTCACTTCTGAGATTGCTGTATTGTCGGCACGGGAGTTCATGCTTTTTCTTCGTGACCATTATAATATACGTGCTCTTGTGGTAGGCTATGATCATCGCTTCGGGCATAATCGGAGTGAGGGCTTTGATGATTATGTGGGCTATGGGCAAGAGCTTGGAATGGAAGTTATCCTTGCCCGTGCATATATAGATAAGGAGACTGCGGTAAGCTCCTCCGGCATTCGTCAGTTACTGTTGGAAGGCTGTGTTTCGGAGGCGGCCGCTTGTCTGGGATATGACTATTTCTTGAATGGCATGGTAGTAAGTGGGTATCGTGTCGGCCGTAAAATCGGCTTCCCTACAGCCAATCTTCGGGTGGACGACCCGGATAAACTGGTCCCTTCCGATGGAGTATATGCTGTGCGTGTTACTGTGGCAGGTCGTGTTTATGGGGGTATGCTTAGTATCGGCTATCGTCCTACAATGGCTAACGGCACCGATCGCAGTATTGAAGTGAATATCTTTAATTTCCATTCGGATATTTACGAGCAGTATATTTGCCTTTCCTTTGTCCGTTATCTCCGTCCCGAACTTAAATTCGATTCTATAGATGGCTTGATTGCCCAGCTTTATAAGGATGCTGAGGATGCTTCCCGCTATCTTTAATACTTCAAAAAACACTTTATATATACCGGGGTAACTACTCTGGTGTAATATGTGCTGATTGTCAGTGCTATCTGTCATGCTGAGCGTAGTCGAAGTATCTTTTCCCCGTATATGTGTTGTGTTCAATCTTGGGTGCACATTACTTCTTTTATATGCTTTTTTGTCTTTCTCTCTTTATATATTCTGCATTATTATCGAAAAACATACTTATTTTATTGTTTTTCGATAAATATTTTCTGTTTTACTTGTTTGTTTCAAAAAATTCCCCTTTATTTGCATATCGAAAAACGATAAATTATTATTGAATAACAAAACGTATAAAGGTTGACGATTATGAAAAAGGCATTTATGAGTATCTCTTTGTTAGTGATTTCCCTCTCCATGTTGATGGCTGTTCTTTGTGGTATAGGCGCTGCAGCTTGATAATTTGAAAGAGAAAATAGTATCTTTGCAGACTTTTAAGCGATAGACAACGATGAAAACGGCAATAAAACTGGTTCTAATTTACTTGGCGATGCAAATTCTCGGAGCATTGGCAGTGACTCCATTTACTATGATCTATGCGTATGTAGAATACGGCACTGTGGAAAAGGCGAATGAGTTTGCTTTAGCTCCCACTTTGTTGGCAGGATTTGTTTTTATGCTGATTTACTTGTGGTGGAAAGGATATCTGACGGGCGACAAGCAGTTGTACTCGCCTGTATCTGCATCTTATTTATTTTGGAGTGCCATCATGGGGATTTCCGTCATTTTTATGGTAGATTTTCTGATGTCCCATCTCACGTTTCTTCCGGACTGGTTGAATGATACTTTTAATGTTTTGCAATCCGGTTGGTTGGGAATTATTTGTGTAAGCATACTGGGCCCCATTTTGGAAGAATTATTGTTTCGGGGAGCGGTTACTAAAGTCTTGTTGAAGAAATATAATCCGCTGGTGGCTATTCTGATATCCGGCCTGTTGTTTGGTATCTTCCACATGAACCCGGCACAGATTGTAGGAGCTACATTGGTTGGATTTGTTCTTGCATGGATTTATTATAAGACACGCAGTCTGATACCTTGTATCCTGATTCACATCATGAACAACAGCCTTTCGGTTTATCTTAGTCTGAAGTTTCCGGATGTGGATTATACATCCGATTTAATAGGAGAGCCGACATACATGATTAGTCTGGTAGTTTCCGTACTATTATTTATGCTTTCCTGGAGAATGATGAACACTTATAAATTATCTAATACAACTACTAAAGTATGAAAAGGAGATTGAATATTCTTTGCGTGATCGTATTGTTTGTGCTGGGCTATTCGGTTTTGGAAACCACCTATTATGTAGGCATGGGAATTAAAACCGGTATTGAGAAAGGCTTTGATTCCAAGATTGACGTGAAAGAAAAGGAAGAGATGACTAATTTGCAAGTTGTGCAGTTAGTGCCTAAAGATTTGGGTGGTGCAATTCTGATTGATTCCGTTTATAATGAGAAATCCGGTGAATATGTACCTGCTGCTTACGGGCAAATGATTGTCAGTGTGAATACCCAACCGAGTGTCTTATCGAGAATCATTTCTCTTTTGATTCTTATTGCAGACTATGTCGCCATTGTCTGGGCTGTGGTGCTCTTTATCCGTCTTATTGTATCGATCAATAAATCCGATATATTCAATTGGAAGAATGTCCGGCGGCTCAGGCGCTTAGGGGTATTGCTTATTATTAGTTTTGCATGCACTTTTTTTACTGCGTTTCTGAGTTTCTATAATGTGGGAAAAGTATTTTCTGTAACGGGCTATTCATTGAGTATGGCAGATATGGTGCATATCACTTCATTGGTATTGGGACTTTCTGCCTTGATTGTGGCGGAAGTATTTGCTATCGGATTGAGAATGAAAGAAGAACAGGATTTGACGATTTAAGTAAAAGGTGAGTTATGAAAAAGATTAGAATATTAGCTTTATTGGTGATAGTAGTGTTTATTGCTGAAGTGATAATGTCAAGCGGAACAGCTGATTTCAGACGTGGCTGGAACAGTGCAGGTAATAGTAGAGAACTTAATTTTTCAACTGTAGATATTTCGATTAAGGCTGAGAAAACCGTGGCAGTTGATTCTCTGTTTAATAGTGCCATACAGCAGAATGTACCTTGCAGGATGGCTTCGATGGAGACGGAAATACAACCGTCATTTGTTAATAAATTGATTTTTGCGTTGGCTATTCCTTTTGTATTTTTTGCTCTATACGGGTTTTATTGTATGGTTAGGGTAGTTATTTCAGTAAGTCGTGGGAAGGTATTCACACGTGAAAATGTAAATCGTATGCGTCTTTTTGTCTATTCGATAATACTCCTCGGCATCTGTATGGAGACTTACGAGTATCTTCTGCATAGGGATGCTGTTTCTCAGATTCAGTTTAGTGGTTACGAGTTGGCATCTTATGGGTTAACATTCTCCTGGTTCTCGTTCCTGATACTGGCATTGTTTACCGAGATATTTGCCGTAGGTGTGAAAATGAAAGAAGAACAAGACCTGACTATTTAATCCTAACCTTGATAAAAGTGATTTATATGATTATAGTAAACCTTGATATAATGATGGCTCGGCGAAAGATATCTTTAGGAGAGCTGGCCGAAAAGGTGGATATTACACCCGCTAATTTATCTATTCTGAAAACGGGAAAGGCAAAAGCCATCCGTTTCTCTACGCTGGAGGCTATTTGTAAAATTCTGGATTGCCAGCCGGGAGATATTCTGGAATATCAGGAGGGAGATGAATAAGAGGAAATGGTAGAGTGATAAACTTATCACCCTACCACTTTTTTATTCTTTATTTTTCGCCTTGAAAGCCAGCGCATACATCCGCATCTGTTTCACCATAGACAGCAAACCATTGCTACGGGTAGGCGAAAGATGTTCTTTCAATCCTATCTTATCAATGAAATAAAGATCGGCATTCAGAATTTCGTCCGGTGTATGTCCGGAAAGGACTTTCATCAGCAACGAAATGATACCTTTAACAATCAAAGCGTCGCTTTCAGCTTTGAAGATGATTTTTCCATTCTCTTCGTCAGCTTGCAGCCATACGCGGCTTTGGCAACCTTCAATCAGGTTCTGTTCCGTTTTATATTTTTCATCGAGCGTTTCCTGCTCGTTTCCTAAGTCGATGAGGAGTTGATAGCGATCCATCCAGTCGTCAAAGTCACTGAATTCCGCAATCACTTCGTCTTGTGCTTCGTTGATACTCATACTTACTGATTTATGATTTTTGATTTATGAATTATTTCTCACTGTAAATGACTTGCATCACCGTCTGCCCCACTGCTTGCAGGGTAGCCTTATCAATGGCATCCATATCATCTTTCACGGTATGCCAGTGCTCAAAGAAATCGCCTTCCGGATAATAAGGAACAATATCAATGGTTGGAATTTTTGCATATCTGTTGATAAACGTATGGTCATCGGTCACGAACCCGCCTTTTTTCTGTACAAAGTGCCGCCCGAAACCTAAAGCATTGGCTGTTTTCCAGATTTTCTCATTGACATTGGGAGCTACTTCATGAGACAAACCTTCATAACGGAATTCTGCATTCTTGCCCCCTACCATGTCCAGCAGTATGCCAAAACGTGCATTATATCCCTGCACATGAGGATTGCGTGCCCAATACTGTGAGCCAAGTCCCCAGTATTCTTCTTTATGCGGGCCGTTGTAAGCTTGGTGTGTGCCGTAATCTTCAGCATCAACGAAGATAAGATCGATACCCATTTCCGGTAATTGCTTCTGCAGATGGCGTGCTATTTCCAACATTACGCCTACACCGCTGGCACCGTCATTGGCACCCAGAATCGGAGTATAATGCTTTTTAGGATCCGGGTCGGCATCCGCCCACGGACGGCTGTCCCAATGCGAAAAAAGGACGATACGCTTTTTCGTATCCGGCTTGTAGGAACCGATAATATTGCGTGCTTTCAGCAGCGTACCGTTGTAAGCCGGAAGGTCTACATACTGGCTGGTGACTTTAGCACCGAATTCCGTCAATTTATCTGCCAGGTAATTTCCACATTCTACATGTGCTTTCGTATTGGGAACGCGTGGGCCGAAGTCCACTTGTGCTTTCACATACTGATAAGCACTGTCCGCATTGAACTGAGGAACATTGACAACACTTTTTGTGGTCGTCTCCGTACCATCGCTTGCCTTCTTGGTGTTGTTGCTGCATGCTATGAATGCGAGCAACGCCAGGCATAAGGGGATGAGAGTATAATTCCGTTTCATTCTTTATCTAAATTAAAACTTAGTTTCACTTCTTTTCTTCCGGTCTCCAACGTTACCGCTGCTCCGTTTATCATGGGCAGATTCATGGTGACATGCCCTACCGGGAAATTAAAACAGACCGGATAATCGTATTCTTTCACCAGGTCGGCAATAGCGCCGTATAAATCTTTGCCTAAAGATTTGTTTTCTTCATACTCTGTGAATTGTCCGATGATGAGGCCGGAGAGTTTTTCCAGTACACCGCCCAGTTTCAGATTATAAATCATGCGTTCTACCGCGTGCGGACGCTCACCCACATCTTCTATGAAGAGAATGGTTCCTTCGGCAGGAATATCATATGGCGTGCCCCGCAATCCATAGAACACGGACAGGTTGCCGCCCCGCAAAATACCATTGCCGGTTCCTTTGTGGTTCAGTTTATGCCCAGGGCAGATGTAGTTGAAACCACTTTCCGAAGTTTCCACTGACTCTGCTGTCTCCGGCTTGAAATGGCCGAACAGAATATCCTTCAGTGCCAGTGTACAGAAATTCTCCTCGCTTTCTACCGTCAGATGGCGGGCCATCGGGGCATGAAGGGAGGCAAAGCCATTCTGCTGGAGCACATTGTGCAGCGCGGTGATGTCACTGAAACCAATCAGCCACTTGGGATGTTCGCGGAAACGTGTAAAATCCAGTTTGCCTAACAGATGTACAGCTCCGTATCCGCCGCGGCTACACAAAATAACTTTTGCTTTCTCATCGTCCAAAGCATTCTGCAAATCTTCTACGCGCTGTTTGATGCTGCCTGCGTATGTTCCGTTTGAACTTCCGGCATGTTTTGCCATCACAGCGTCCAGTCCCCAGGACTTCAAACGCTTCTTGGCTCCTTTCAGAAAAGACTTGTCTATTTTACTGGAAGGAGAAAGGATGATGACGCGATCACCTTTTTGTACGTATGGTGGAAAAATAAGGCTGCTCATAGACTCTATATTCTGTGTATGGGGACAAAAGTACACAAAAAACTTAAACTAAAATTTAGTTTACACCACAGATTACACAGATTAACACAGATTTTTATCCTTTCATCAGAAAACGTAATAATCTGTGTTAATCTGTGTAATCTGTGGTGTAGTTATCAAAATGATATAGAATGCTCGAATTTTCCTTGTCTGTCATGCTGTATTTCTCGACATTTTTTCAGATATTTGCTAAAAATCTAACGTTATGGAACCTATTCGAAGCTTCGATCAACTGACCTCGCATTTGAAATCCTTGAACAAAAGGAAACGTATTGCGGTTGTTTGCGCTAATGACCCCAATACGGAATATGCCATTGCCCGCTCCCTGGAAGAAGGAATTGCCGAATTCCTGATGATTGGTGACTCTGCTGTTTTGGAAAAATATCCTACATTAAAGAAATATCCGCAATACGTCAGAACTGTGCATATCGAAGATTCTGATGAGGCGGCCCGTGAGGCAGTCCGCATTGTGCGTGAGGGCGGAGCGGATATTCTGATGAAAGGGATTATCAATACTGATAACCTTCTGCATGCGATTCTCGATAAGGAAAAAGGTTTGTTGCCTAAGGGTAAAATCCTGACTCACCTGGCTGTGATGCAGATTCCTACGTATGATAAACTGTTGTTCTTCTCGGATGCCGCCGTTATTCCGCGGCCGACCTTGCAACAGCGTATAGAGATGATTTGGTATGCGATACATACCTGTCGCCATTTCGGTATTGAACAACCCCGTATCTCACTTATCCATTGCACGGAGAAGGTTAGTGCCAAGTTCCCCCACTCGTTAGACTATGTCAATATTGTGGAACTGGCGGAAGCCGGGGAGTTTGGCGATGTAATCATCGACGGCCCGCTGGATGTAAAGACTTCCTGCGAGAAAACAAGTGGTGATATTAAGGGCATTGCATCTCCTATCAATGGAGAGGCGGACGTGCTGATATTCCCAAATATAGAGTCGGGCAATGCTTTCTACAAGGCTGTATCCCTGTTTGCCCATGCCGATATGGCTGGCCTGTTGCAAGGGCCTGTTTGTCCGGTGGTGTTGCCTTCGCGCAGCGATTCCGGCCTGTCTAAGTATTACAGCATTGCTATGGCATGTCTGACATGTAAAGAATAAAATTAAATATAAAAATCCTCTGACTATGAAAATCCTCGCTATCAATCCCGGTTCCACTTCAACGAAGATTGCGGTATACGAAGACACAACTCCGCTCCTGGTGCGTAATATCCGTCATTCGGTGGAGGAACTTTCGCATTTTCCGCGTGTCATCGACCAGTTTGAATTTCGCAAGAATCTGGTGATAGAAGCTTTGAAAGAGAATGGAATTCCTTTTGAGTTTGATGCCATTGTGGGACGTGGAGGATTGTTGAAGCCCATTCCGGGTGGGGTATATGAGGTGAATGACGCCATGTTGGATGATATCGCCCATGCCATGCGCAGCCATGCGTGCAACTTGGGGTGTCTTATCGCTGCCGAACTGGCTGCACTGCTGCCCGGTTGCCGAGCCTTCATTGCCGATCCCGGTGTGGTGGATGAATTGGATGAGATAGCCCGTATCACAGGTTCACCCCTGATGCCGCGTATCACTATTTGGCATGCCTTGAACCAACGTGCCATTGCCCGGCGTTATGCTGCCGAGCTTACGGCCGCTTCTCCCGGCCATCCGGTCCGTTACGAGGATTTGAATCTGATTATCTGTCATCTGGGAGGCGGAATTTCTGTCGGTACTCATAATCACGGACGTGCTATCGACGTGAACAATGCTCTTGACGGAGAAGGTCCTTTCTCTCCCGAGCGGGCAGGAACACTGCCGGCAGGACCGCTGATTGATCTTTGTTATTCCCATCGTTTCAGAAAAGATGAATTGAAGAAGCGCATTTCCGGTCATGCCGGTTTGGCGGCACATCTGGGCACTACTGATATTCCTGCCATCATCAAGTCTATAGAAGCGGGAGACCAAAAAGCGGAATTGGTGCTGAACGCGATGATTTATCAGGTTGCCAAGAGTGTGGGTGCTGCTGCCGTTGTGCTTTACGGCAAAGTGGATGCAATTCTGTTGACGGGAGGCATTGCCCACTCAGAGTATGTTACTTCCCGTTTGAAGGAACGGGTTTCTTTCCTCGCTCCGGTACATGTATATCCCGGTGAAGATGAGTTGGAAGCACTTGCAGTGAATGTTTTGGGAGCTTTGCGCGGGGAGTTGCCGATACAGGTTTATAAGTGATAATTGGAGGATATAAGCCCGACGATTGTTTCATTTCATGAAGATTCTGTTTACCTCCTATGGTGATTCTGTTTACCTCAAATGGTAACTCCGTTTACACGCCGAGGTAAAGACCGTTACATACCGAGGTAAAGGTCGTTACAATAAGTGGTAAAGGTCGTTACATCCTGCGGTAAATGCTTTTACATCCTGCGGTAAATGATTGGTAAATGTAATGCGCTGATAGAAAAGGAGTAAAGCCCCCCAAATGACTTTACTCCTTCCAATCTTCTTTCCCTCGTAACTAATACGGAGAAAACACCACTAATCAAAATTCTATACCTTGGTTCTGTTTTAGAAATTGTTCTTTCCTGCGTCCCACCAAAGACGGGTTCCACCATTGTCGGCACCACCTAATAATTGGGTTAATGCGCTGGTTGTCGAAGCATCCAGATCTGTCGGGAAGGTTGCCCGGCGTATCATAATATCCGTACTTATAGTATTATCACTCAGATTCACAGCTACTTTAAATAATTTAGGATAGCCCGTGCGGCGTTGCTCCGCCCAAGCCTCGCAACCGTCAGGATATATGGCAAGCCATTTCTGTGTAATGATGCGTTCCAGCTTTTCTTCATCGCTGCCTTCTGCCCATTTTGGGGTAATCTTCGTCATTGCTGCCACGTCGAATGTTTTATCGAAAGCATCTACATAATCAGATGGTGTGGCGTCACTCGCCAGGTAAGCGCTCGCATCACCGGCACCCCATTGTGCAAATGATGTTTCAACACCTTTCTTGTAGTATTCAGCTTCCTTTCCGGCATCTACATAACCTCTCAGTGCAGCTTCGGCACGGAGAAACCATACTTCAGCGGCAGTCATTATAATAATGTCCGTAGATATTGTAGCGGTTGAGCGGGAATGGGTCAAATATCGATTATCCTTATCCAAAGCTGTTCCTTGACGTACGCCTTTAAAAGAGCCTTTTATATCGAAAAGTGCCGGCACTTCACCGTCTGCTCCGGTGTTACCTGCTGCCGGCAGGAAGTATTTGCTGAGTCGGGGATCCTCATATCCGCATAGGAATGATTCCAGACTTGCGTTCATGAATACTTCGTTCCAAGCATTTACGGCACCCAATGGATTACGTACGCCATACTGGCCTACCGTTTCATCTATTGCTTCCAGTACACCACCGTTACTTGCATCCAATGCGGCTTGTGCCTGGGTTCTTGCCAGTGTGGCGTCCACATTTGATACGCGCATGGCAAGGCGTAAGCGCAATGAGTTGGCAAATTTCAACCATTGCTCATACGTGCGTTTACCTTGTGGCATCATGATGTCTGCTGTCTCAAATGTATTGGGTCCACCGTCAGCAACGTGAGCTTTCAATACCTGAATAGCTTCAGTAAGGTCGTTGAAGAAATCAGAATACACATCTTTCTGGGATTGCGGAGCCGGATTAGCCAGCCCGAAGTTCTTGTAGATGATAGGACCGTAATAGTCGCTTACGCGGTGCATCATGGCTACTTTCATAATTTTGGTCAGCGCATAAAATGCAGGATATTCCTCTTTGGTACATAACTTTTCTGCATTGGCAATAGGAGGCATGCCTTGTGCATAGGTGTTACTCCATTGCGACCCCGCCCAGCCAGTGTTTAGTTTATAAGATGAATTTTGTATGTTGAAACCACCCATCATATCATGGAAGTATCCGCCGAACATATCGGCCATCAGATTTTGCATAATCTGGTATTGCCAGTCGGTTCCCTCCACACCGGTTTGGTAGACAATGGCAGTCTGAATCGTTTTGAAGGGGATAAGTTGCTTCTGGAAATCATACTCCTGCAATTCATCGGTATATGCACCCTGGGTGCTGTTGTAATTATCGAAATTATCAGTACAAGAGGAAAATGAAACGATTCCACCCAGTAATAATGTAGCTATATATTTATATCTTTTCATAATTGCATCGAATTTAGAAAGTGAATTTAAGATTGAAGCCTATGTTTCTTGTAGTCGGCATGCCGAAGATATCAACACCCTGGTTTGCATTTCCTACTGACAGGATAGCGTCAGGATCAAATGGGGCATCCTTATAGAGGAAGAACAAGTTGCGGGCAACGAGAGACAGGTCTATTCCTTTGAATATTCCAGTCTTTTCCAACAGTCTTTGGGGGAAAGAGTAACCCAGTGAAAGTTCGCGTAGACGGATGTTGGTACGATCATAGCGGTAGTAGCTTGTACAACCGTCGCCACGGTTACCGACTGCTGTATAGAAACTTTCTATCTTTTCCCCTTCAAATCGTTGTCCTTCTACTTCTACGTAACCTCTGTCTCGGGCTTCACCGCTATTCTTGCTGACGCCTCTCATGTCGAGTGCGCTTTGCGTCAGTGAAATAACATCACCTCCGATGGCTGCATCGAACAGGAAGTAAAGATTGAAACCTTTATAAGTGAACGTGTTGCCCCAACTGAGCATACAATCCGGATTGGCGTTGCCAATCAGTGTATTGTTACCCGTTTCTATTTTGGGAGCACCGGTATCAGTAACTATAATCTTGCCGTTTTCGTCACGTGCAAAGTCATTGCCATAGATGTCTCCCAATGAACCGCCTTCTTTAACGCGCATACGGTATGGCATACTTACGCCTGAGCCATAGTCAAATTCAGGATTGTCACCCAAAGAAAGAACTTTGTTTTTGTTGGTTGAGAAGTTTACGTTGGTTTTCCAACGGAAGCTTTCTGTCATGACCGGAGTTCCTCCAATTGTTAACTCAATACCGTGGTTGCGTATCTTACCTGCATTGATATACTTATACGGATGATTGCCTGTAGGAGTATTGATATACAATAGCTGGTTTCTGGTATCTGTGCGATAGTATGTGAAATCGAAGTCTAAACGGTTATTGAAGAATCTCCATTCTGCACCGATTTCCCATGAACTGCTGATTTCCGGTTTCAAGTCTTCAGAAAAGTCGTACTGTATTTGTCTTACGATACCGCCTGCTGTGATTTGAGGACTCGGAGAGGTGATGCCGATAGGAAGGTCGTTACCTACTTGTGCCCAGGATGCGCGTATTTTGCCGAAGCTAATCCAGGATGGCAGTTTGATAGTACGGTCGATAATCCAGGATACACCTACTGACGGATAGAAGAAGCCAGAATTCTTGCTGCTGGTGTTTGCCAGTGTGGACGACCAATCGTTACGAGCGGTTAAGTCCAGATAAAGACTTTCTTTCCAGCCAATCTGAGCGGTGGCGAATACGGACTGGACGACGCGACGTGAATTCAGGGTTTCGTCGATATAGGCTGTGCCGTCGTTCAAAATCATGTTGGGAACACTGAATACATTGGCGTAGTACAAACCTGCTTTACCAGAGTCCAGCTTCAGCATATTTGTTTTAGTCGTATTGTTGCTGACGCCGGCAGCGGCATTTACTGCCCAGTTATTCCAAGTCTTATTGAACATTGCCATTACGTCGCCATACATCATGAATTCTTGATTGTTCATGTCCACATAACGACCGTTTTCGTGGCAGAGGTTGCTTGCCGTACCTGCATAGAATTTCTGTTGGTACTTATCGTTGATGAAATCAATGTTACCGCGTGCCTGAAGGGTTAACCAATCGTTTACTTTCAAGTTAGCACTTAAAGATGCGATGGCACGATAACGTTTGTCTTTGCTGGTGATACGGTTTGTAATCCAGTAAGGGTTCTGTTCGAAATCTTGGGTAGAAGTATACCAGTTCTGCAACGGCATATTACGTCCTTCATCAAACACTTCATAGTTGTCACGATATTCGGCCATGTCTTTTCCGCGTGGGAAGGTGTATAGACCTACCAACGGATTCATGTAGTAACCACCGGAACTGGGGCGGTTGTTGATGGTCTGTGAAATCAGGTTCACGTTGGCATCCAACGTTAGCTTGTCTTTAAACAGGGTAGCTGTTTCGCGTAATGTCAGGTTATGCTTATATAATTTGTTGACATTGATAATACCCTTGGCTGTGGTATTGGCGTAAGAGAAGTAAGTCTGCATCTTCTCTTTGCCGGTCTGTACGGTAACAGAATTGATGGCAGTTACTCCATTGTCAAAGAAGTGGTCCACATTGTTATAATCCTTCATGTTCGCTTGCTTCTCACCCCAACTGGAAGTACCGCTGGCTGCGTAAGTGTTTTGGAAATCGGGGAAGCCCATTGCTTTATCAATGGTCAGGTTAGAAGAGAAAGTGATGCGTTGCATACCTTCTTTGCCTTTCTTGGTAGTGATAAGAATGACGCCATTGGCTGCTTGCGAACCGTAGAGTGCGGCGGCGGAAGCACCTTTCAGGATACTCATGCTTTCAATGTCATCGGGATTGAGGTTGGAGATACCGTCGCCTGAGTCACGGTTACCTGCGTCATTATCTCCGCCCATGACGCTGAACGCCTGTTCGGTAGTACTGTTCAACATAGGTACACCATCAATAACATAAAGAGGCTGGTTGTTTCCGCTTTCATTGGCAGAACGAATACCACGGATAGAAACCTTGGCAGAACCACCTAAACCGGAAGAGTTGCGTGTAATGGATACACCGGCGGTTTTTCCGGCCAATGCATTAATCATGTTCGGGTCTTTGGCGCGTGTCAGTTCGTCGCCACCCACCTGCTGGGTAGAGTAAGTCAGTGAAGCGGCTTTTTTCTTGATACCCATAGCGGTTACCACCACTGTTTCCAGTGACAGCGCTTCTTCCTGCATCTGCACGTTGATTGTTTCTTGACCATTTAGGGCAACGCTTACCGGCTGGTATCCGATATAGCTGATAATCAGTGTGGCGTCGGCAGGTGCATTCAGTGTAAATTCACCATCAATATTGGTGATAACACCGTTTGTCGTACCTTTCTCTACCACATTGGCACCGATAATCGGTTCACCTTGCATGTCGGTCACAACACCTTTCACGGGTTTGTTTTCCTGCTGTACAGCGGCGATGGCTTCGGTTGCTGTTTCATTTTGTTTGGTCAGCACGATGTTCTTGCCCTCCATTACATATCTGATGTCCGTGCCATTGAATATTTCATCCAAAACTTCGGACACAGGCTGGTTGTCTGCATCTACATTTACGGTGCGGCGCACGTCCACGCTTTTCTTATTGTAAACAAACAGATACTCGGTCTGAGCCTCGATTTTATCGAGGATTTCGCCTACTCGTAACTCAGAGCGGGGGATGCTGATTTTGGCATTCTGAGAGTAGCTACTACTACTGTACGCTTGGAACGTTACAAACAAGAGAAGGAATAGTGTGATCTTCATAGTTCGTAATATTTGCTTAAATACTAAACTTTTTGGGCAAAAAAGCCCATTCAAAGAAATTTTTCTCATATCTTTGTAATGTGTTAAGTTAATAAATTGATTAAGGTCGATTTTTGACTGTTTCGGATCGGAAAGTATGGGGGTACTTTCCGATCTTTTTTGTGGGGGGGATTGAGTGACTGTTTCTTCTATTTCATAATGCTTTTCAGTTTAAGAGGTTAGTACTAAATTTTAAGGTTTTATCTTTGATATCAAATTACTTCTTATAAATGACGATGGAGTCTTTCTCTTCGTTGATGCTGAATTCAAAAGGATGGTCTTTCGAAATCGTACGGAGAATATGCTCTATTCCATCTTGTTCGCGGAACTTCCCGGTGCAACTGTCATAATTCAGCAACTCAGGATCCGCTACTGTAATCTTCACATTATAGTATTTCTCAAGTTTGTCGAGGATGCCACTGAAAGGTACATCGTCAAAGCAATATAGTCCTTCTTTCCAACGCAGGTATTCGTAGGAGGGAAGTATGGTTTTCTTGCACTTTCCGTCATAGTTTCCGAAGAATTCATCTTTCTGCAAGCGGGTGATGGCTTTGTCGTTATTGGCAGGGTAGATGTCTACGATACCTTCTACGAGGGTGGTTTCAAATTCTTTGCTTCCTCTGTAGGCGCAAACGTTGAAGCAAGTGCCGACTACTCTCACATTGTTCATCTCAGTGCGTACGTAGAACGGAATATCTTTGTTTTTTGCAACTTCAAAGTAAGCTTCTCCGTCCAGTTCCACATTTCTTTCATCGCGTCCGAAGTTAGAGGTATACGTCAATGTGGATTGTGCATTCAGCCATACGCGGGTGCCGTCGGCAAGGGTGATTTGCGCACGTTGTCCGGCGGGGACGGTGACGGTTTGCGGCTGGGCTAATTTATTATATAGATAATCGTTTGCCATGAAGTAACCGCATACGCCTACAATGATAACCGCAGCTGCGCGCATTCCCCACTTGAGTATCGGAGTCAGACGCACTGTCTTCTTCTTCATATCCTGCCGGTTGGAGAACAGGGCGACGTCAAACATCATACGTTCTTTCAAGAAAGCTTCCCGATTTTCTTCCGAGGCTTCCACCCAATCGAGGATGCGCTTTTCTTCTTCAATGGTGGCGGTTCCTTTAAAATACTTATATAATAGTTCTTGGTTCATACGTACTCAAATTGTTAGTTGAATAAGAGAGGTTTTTCCTCCCCTTCTATAATTAATACAGGTGAACCCGAAACTACCCTAACGGAAAATGAAACTTTTTTTGTTTTTTCTTTAAAGGAGGATAGAAGCGATATAATCTTTCAGTTCAACGCGCAGGATGCGCAATGCTTTGGTGATGTGGAATTCTACTGTTTTCAGTGAAACATTGAGTTGTTCGGCAATCTTTTTATTGGGTAGGTTCTTGTATCGGCTGAGCATGAATATTTCCCGACTTTGCGATGGCATCTTCTCCAATGCCTTATTTACGATGTGTTGTATCTCGGTGCTGAAAATTTTGTCGGGTTCGCAATCCTTTAAGGTTGCGATACGTAAGTCCAGTTCGCGTTGTCGGTGCGAATTCAAATCTTCTTCGATGCGCAAACGGGTTTGTTCGCGTTCCAGATAGTTGAGGGCTTTGTTTTTGATAATGGTAAGGAGCAGGGCGTGCAGACCTTTATCTTCTTCCCAGCGGTCGCGGCATTCCCAAAGAGAGATCATGGATTCCATAAGAATATCCTCCGCTTCCGCCCAACTTCTGATATAGGAATAGGCAAATGCGAGGAATTTTTCTTGATTCTCACGAAAGAAACGAGAAAATAAATCCATAGTATGTAGATTCTCGGAGGCAAGCATTCTTAAGTATTTTCTCTCTTATTTAAGGTTTGTAGGGTAAAGTAACATAATCTTTTCGGAATACGCAAAATTATGAAAGAGTTTTTCGGATTTAGTCTTATCTTTTTTACAAAAAGAAAGCCCGGCGGGTTTCCGTCGGGCTTAATATAATAAGGAATAAGGAAAATCTTATTTCTTTTCCGGTCTTTCTTGTCTTTCTGGCCTTTCTTGTCTTTCTGGCCTTGGCAACAATACCTTGCGTGAAAGTTTGAATTTACCGGTCTTCGGGTCTACATCGAGCAGTTTCACTTCGATTTCGTCACCTTCCTTGATGCCGGCTTCTTCTACGGTTTCCAAACGTTTCCAGTCGATTTCTGAAATGTGCAACAAACCGTCTTTGCCCGGCAAGAATTCAATGAAAGCACCATAAGGCATTATTGAACGTACTTTGCCTTTGTATACTTCGCCAACTTCCGGTACGGCAACGATGCCTTTGATGAGGCGCATAGCATCGTCAATGCTCTTCTTGTTGGTTCCGGAAATTTCGATTCTTCCGATGTTGTCCACTTCTTCAATAGTAATGGTTGCACCAGTTTCTTCTTGCATACCTTGGATGATTTTTCCACCAGGGCCGATTATGGCACCGATGAATTCTTTAGGAATGGTCATCATCTCAATGCGCGGAGCATGAGGTTTCAGCTCTTCGCGAGGCTCCTGGATGGTTTCCATAATCTTACCGAGGATGTGCAGACGTCCTTCTTTCGCCTGGTTCAAAGCGCGTTCCAGGATTTCGTATGACAGTCCGTCTACCTTGATGTCCATCTGGGTGGCGGTGATACCGTCCTTAGTTCCTGTTACCTTAAAGTCCATATCGCCCAAGTGGTCTTCGTCACCGAGGATGTCGGACAATACTGCATATTTTTCTTCGCCTGCATTCTTGATCAATCCCATTGCGATGCCCGATACCGGTTTCTTGATCTTCACACCTGCATCCATCAATGCCAGTGTTCCGGCACATACGGTAGCCATTGAAGAAGAACCGTTAGATTCGAGGATATCGGATACTACGCGCACTACGTACGGATAGTCAGCGGGAATCTGTCCTTTCAGTGCACGCCATGCCAGATGACCGTGGCCGATTTCGCGACGGCCTACGCCGCGTTGTGCTTTAGCTTCTCCGGTAGAGAACGGGGGGAAGTTATAGTGAAGCAGGAAACGTTCTTTGCCATGTTCCAGTACGTCGTCAATGATTTTTTCGTCCAGCTTGGTACCCAAAGTTACGGTAGACAGGGATTGAGTCTCACCACGGGTGAAGATAGCCGAGCCGTGAGGTCCGGGCAGGTAGCTGACTTCGCTCCAGATGGGGCGGATCTCGTTAGTCTTACGTCCGTCAAGGCGCTTGCCTTCGTCCAGGATGCTGCGGCGCATAGCCTCTTTTTCCACATCGTGGTAGTAACGGTCGATCAAAGCTGCTTTTTCTGCCAGTTCTTCTTCGCTGAACTGTGCCTTAAACTCTTCGCGGATAGCATCGAAAGCATCCATACGTTGGTGCTTGTTGTTGTTGCCGGAAGCAGCGATGGCGTAAGCCTTGTCATAGCAAGCTTCGCGAACGGCCTTACGCAGTTCTTCGTCGTTTACTTCATGACAATATTCGCGTTTTACAGTAGAACCAACTTCTTCTGCCAGCTCCATCTGAGCTTTACACTGTACCTTGATTGCTTCGTGAGCGGCCTTCATGGCGTTCAACAAGTCAAGTTCGGATACTTCATTCATTTCACCTTCCACCATCATGATGTTTTCGTAAGTGGCACCGACCATGAGGTCCATGTCAGCTTTTTCCAGTTGGTCGAAAGTAGGGTTGATAACGAATTGTCCGTCGATACGCGCTACGCGTACTTCGGAAATCGGTCCGTTGAAAGGGATATCTGAAACTGCGAGAGCAGCAGAAGCGGCGAGTCCTGCAAGTGCGTCCGGTATATCAATGCCATCAGCAGAATAGAGGATAATGTTTACGTATACCTCTGCGTGGTAATTATCGGGGAATAAAGGGCGGAGAGCACGGTCTACGAGGCGGCAGGTGAGGATTTCGTAATCTGAAGCGCGTCCTTCACGTTTGGTGAAACCGCCGGGGAAACGTCCGAATGCGGAGAATTTCTCTTTGTACTCTACCTGTAACGGCATGAAATCTGTTCCGGGAACTGCGTCCTTAGCGGCACAAACAGTAGCTAAAAGCATGGTGTTGCCCATACGAAGCATTACAGAACCGTCTGCCTGTTTTGCCAGCTTTCCCGTTTCGAGTGTGATGGTTCTGCCATCAGGAAGCTCGATCGTCTTAACAATTGGGTTAATCATAAAAAATGTTTTATCTATTTTTTCTTTCAAAATTCGTGCAAAGATACATATTAATTCATGTAATCAAGTGGGAATGAGATGAAAAGTTCCTAATTGACTGTTTTTTTTTAGTTTCCGGGTGGAAGAAGCGGTGAAAATGCTTTGACTAAACTTGAAAAGACGTATATTTGCATCGTATCTCCTGCATGTCTGGTCCACATCTGCTCCACACCTGCTCCACTGTTCCTCCACTCGGAGGTACCCGTAAGTGGAGAAATAGTGGAGAAACAGTGGAGCAGGTATGGCTCGGGTGGGGTACGGATGCGGACGACAAATAATAAATAACATAATAGCAGAACATGAAAAAAGTTTTTTTTGTGGCACTTGCAGTAATTGCTTTGAGTGCATGTAATTCTGAACCGAAATTCAAGGTTGAAGGCGAAGTATCCGGTGCCGACGGCAAGATGCTGTATCTGGAAGCTGCCGCTTTGGAAGGTATCGTACCTTTGGATTCTGTTAAATTGAAGGGTGACGGTTCTTTCAGTTTTAAACAGACACGCCCGGAGTCTCCGGAATTTTACCGCCTGCGTGTGGACGACAAGGTTATCAATTTCTCAGTAGATTCTACGGAAACTGTCGGGGTGAAAGCCCCGTATGCTGATTTTGCAACCGCTTATACGGTGGAAGGTTCGGCAAACAGCATTAAGATTAAAGAGCTGACATTGAAGCAAGTGCAGTTACAAAGTAAGGTAAATGAGCTGATTAAGAAAATGCAGGCTCACCAGATAGGTGCCGATGTTTTCGACGAAGAACTGTCTGCCTTGATGAAGGACTATAAGGATGAGGTGAAAACAAAATATATCTTCGCCGCTCCAAACACGGCTGCGGCTTATTTTGCCCTGTTCCAGAAGCTGAACAATTATCTTATTTTCGATCCTCTGAACAACAAGGATGATATCAAGTGTTTTGCAGCGGTAGCAACCAGCCTGAACAACTTTTATCCGCATGCCGACCGTTCCAAGAATCTCTATAATATCGTGATTAAAGGAATGAAGAACACCCGTACACCTCAGCAGAAAGTGCTGGAATTGCCGGAAGAAGCCATTTCGGAAACCGGTATCATCGATATCAGCCTTCGTGATATGAAAGGTAATACCCATAAATTGAGCGAACTGAAAGGTAAAGTGGTGTTGCTGGACTTCACCATCTATCAGAGTGCCGTTTCCGCTCCTCATAATTTTCTGTTGAACGACCTGTATACTAAATATAAGGACCAAGGACTGGTGATTTATCAGATTTCGCTGGATGCGGACGAACATTTCTGGAAAACGACAGCTGATAATCTGCCCTGGACCTGTGTGCGCGATGCAAATGGAATTTACTCAAATATAGCCGCTATGTACAACGTTAAATCGGTTCCTTCACTGTTCCTGATTAACCGGAATAGCGAGTTGAGTGCTCGTGGAGAGACTATAAAAGACCTGGATGCCGCAGTGAAAGCACTGTTGTAACTTGTTATAAATTAGAAGTTTTTATTTAAATATGTTACATAGCAGTAATTTTTGCTTGACACGCATTAATTAAAAGGCTATCTTTGCAAAAGAAAAATCGAAAGAGGGTTCCAGCATGCTGACCATGTTGGAATTCTTTTTGTTATATAATACCATTTAGAAACTAAAAAGGAGGAAAAAAAGTATGGCTTATATGTCAGAAGAAGGCTACAAGAAATTGTTGGCCGAACTGAAAGAATTGGAGACGGTAGAACGTCCTAAGATTTCGGCTGCGATAGCCGAGGCACGTGATAAAGGTGACTTGTCGGAGAATGCAGAGTATGATGCCGCCAAAGAAGCTCAGGGTATGCTTGAGATGAAAATCAATAAATTGAAGATGGTTATCGGAGATGCTAAGATTATTGATGAGTCCAAGTTGAAAACAGACTCCGTGCAGATATTGAATAAGGTGGAACTGAAGAATGTAAAGAATGGAATGAAGATGACTTATACCATTGTTTCGGAAAGCGAAGCCAACCTGAAAGAAGGTAAGATTTCGGTTAACACTCCGATTGCACAAGGTCTACTTGGCAAGAAGGTAGGTGATGTGGCTGAAATTAAAGTGCCCCAGGGCATGATTAACCTCGAAGTAGTGAACATATCATTTTAATGTAAAGGCAGGTCTGCATGCGGGCTTGCCTTATTTTATATACTGTAAAAGCTATGGCAACAATATTCAGTAGAATTATCGCAGGTGAAATACCGAGCTACAAGGTAGCGGAGGACGATAAGTTTTTTGCATTTCTGGACATCAATCCGTTGGTGAAAGGTCACACGTTGGTCGTTCCCAAGCAGGAAGTGGATTATATCTTTGACTTAAATGACGAAGATCTGGCGGCAATGCACGTTTTTGCCAAGAAGGTGGCCCGTGCCATTGAGAAAGCTTTCCCTTGCAAGAAAGTGGGCGAAGCAGTGATCGGTCTGGAAGTGCCTCATGCGCACATTCATCTTATTCCTATACAGAAGGAATCAGATATGTTGTTTTCTAATCCTAAACTTAAACTTTCTGATGAAGAATTCAAGGCAGTTTCCGAAGCGATTCGGGCGGCGCTCTGAAAGAATATTCCTTCCTTTTAAATAATAAGAACGGGGACTGAAGTGAAAATTCAGTCCCCGTTTCCTTATATCGTTGTCTGAAAGTCCGGACTTCCAGTTCTCAAATTTCAATTAAATGTAGTCTTCACCCAATTTAATCTGTGCGTCGTTTACATATTTGCGGATGGAATGTTCTTCATCCTTTTTACAAATCAGCAGTACATTGTCCGATTCGGCAATGAGGTAACCTTCCAATCCATCGATGACGGCAAGTTTGTTTTGTGGAAGCACCACGATATTATCTTTGCTGTTATATAGCAAAGACTGGCATTTTAATGTGACGTTTCCTGTTTCGTCCTTTGGAGACAGGTCGTACAAAGAGCCCCATGTTCCTAAATCGGACCATCCGAAGTCTCCTAAAGAAACATATACGTTGTCTGCTTTTTCCATGATGCCGAAGTCGACGGATACATTGGGACAAGCAGGAAAGTTTTCATCAATGAATGCTTTTTCGGAGGCTGTGCCGTATACGTCCTTGCCTGGAGCCAGTTTAGATGCCAGTTCGGGGAGCAATGCTTCTACAGCTTTGATGACAGAGTTTACGTTCCACATGAAGAGACCGGAGTTCCAATAAAATTCTCCGCTTTCTACGAATACTTTTGCTAATTCCAGTTCCGGCTTTTCGGTAAAGGTTTTCACTTTATAGAAGTTGTCTCCGGCTTGTTCGGCTATCTGTATGTAGCCGTAACCTGTTTCGGGACGATTAGGTTTGATGCCAAGAGTGAGCAGCTTTTCCGATTGGGATACAAATGTCAGGCCTTTCTCAATAGCGTCGAGGAATTCATCTTCTTTCAGAATCAAATGGTCGGACGGGGCTACAACGATGTTTGCGTTTGGGTTTAGTGCGCGGATATGATAAGCCGCCCATGCGATGCATGGAGCAGTATTTCTGCGTGTAGGTTCCAGGAGTATCTGTTCGGGGTTCAGTTCGGGAAGCTGTTCTTTTACGAGGTCGGCATACAAGTCGTTTGTAACGATAAGTATGTTTTCTGTGGGAATAACTTTATTGAAACGGTCGAAGGTCTGTTGAAGCAGTGACCTGCCTGTACCGAAGAAGTCCAGAAACTGTTTTGGGAGTGTTTTCCGGCTGAATGGCCAAAAACGGCTGCCAATGCCGCCACCCATGATAACACAGAAATTATCCTTATTTGTTGTCATATCGTTTGTTTTAAAAGTTTCTGCTAAAGTACACTATATTTTGGAAACTAGGAATGTTTGTAGAGAGTTTTATGAGTTTTTTCTCCTTTTTTTAGGAAAAGTATTGCAGGTTTAGAAAAAAGCCGTATCTTTGCACCGCAATTGAGAAATCAAGCATGCCCAGATGGCGGAATCGGTAGACGCGCTGGTCTCAAACACCAGTGGATTCACTTCCATCCCGGTTCGACCCCGGGTCTGGGTACAAAGAAGAAAGCTAAGTATTGAGTAATCAACACTTAGCTTTTTCTTTTATCTAAAATTTCCCCACATTTTCAGTTCAATTTTATATTTTAATGCTTAAGAGATATGAATATTGAAGATTTTAGAGAGTACTGCCTTTCATTTGAAGGGGTTCATGAGAAAATGCCATTTCCCAATGTGGCTGATAGATACAGTCGTGATGTTCTGTGTTTTTATGTCTTGGATAAATGGTTCTGTTTTGTAAATATTGAGGTTTTTGATTTTTGTTGTATCAAATGCAATCCGGAAGAGTCGAGTGAACTGCAAAGCGGGTATGCTGGCATAAAACCGGGCTGGCACATGAATAAGAAATACTGGATTAGTGTTTATTTCAATCAGGATGTATCAGATGCTAAAATAAAGGAACTGGTAAGAAAATCCTATGATATCGTGGTTAAGAATTTGACGAAGAAAGAACGGGATATGTTACAATCGGGTGATGTAACTTTTCAATAGCTATTCACTTATAACTTACCAACAAAAGTATGGAGAGCTTGAATGGGAGGAAGAGAGAGTTGTCCGTAAGAAGTAGCCATATCGGGTTATTGAAATTCCAAAGGGATATTGCCTTGAGATAAGTACTTTAGGGGATATAAATTGCAAAAAGATGAACGTAAAAAGCAAATTTGTTACCTGAAACTTCTTATGCATTTATTTTTTTCTAACTTTGCAGCAATTAGTTGAGAGGCTTTTGCTGTTTTATATTTAAATCTTTATCTCTATGCCAAATCAGAATATCCTTCTGTATCCTCCTTTGACATTCCGAATACTTGCGATAACTATTCTCGCTTGTCTTTTGTTTGCTCCCAGAGTGATGGCAGATACAAAAAATCAGGATTATATAATTTTTATTAGTTCCTCTACTTTCCGTGAGAAATGGGCCTATGACTTGCTTGAGGCTGTAGAAAAAACATTCAATCAGGAAGATTCATTCAAGGTATATTCGGAAGCCCTTACTGTTTGGCATCTTCATAATCAGGAAGAGGTGGAACAGAAGACTGAATATCTGAAGAATAAATATCCGATCCCCCCTAAAGCTGTGGTTGTTATAGGTACTCCGGGATGGTACGTGTGTCAACCGCTTTTTGATACTATTTGGAAAGGTGTGCCTACCATTATTTGTCATTCGGTCTCACATCTGCCGGAAGATATAAATAAGTATTATGGTGGCAAGGACATCACCGCCGATCAGATTATAACTACGCCTGAGATGCAGGAACGCTATAATATCACTGCGGTAAACATACCTGTTTATATTCGGGAGACCGTACACCTGATGAAGCAAATTACTCCCGAAATGAAAAAGATTGTTTTATTGTCGGATGACAGGTTTGTCTGTTCCCTGATTCGTAGAGAATTTGAAGAGCTTCATCAACAACACTTCCCGGAACTGGAATTAAGCTTTATTACCTATCCTTACACTAACTCGGAAGAAATGCTTCATGAGATTAGTACATATGGCAAAGAAACCGGTATTATTTACTGTTCGTGGGTGAATATATCCAGTCAAAGCTTGTCTGAACGGTACTATCCCGACGAAAGGATGCACTCTTATATTTCCGATGCTGCAGAAAATCCGGTTTTTACTTTGTCCGACCAGTACACAGAGAGTCGTTCGCTATTCGTAGGCGGACATTATATCAGTAGTCCTGAAATAGAAAATGCGGTTGTCAGCGAGATAAAGAGCGCGCTAAAGGATGACGGTACCTATCAGGCGAAGACAATTATTGCCGGTACACCCGATACGCATCTCAATTATCAGACATTGCTTGATAAAGGAGGCTCTTTGAAGAATATTCCACAAGATGCTATTTTTCATGATGTTCCGCCCAGCTTCATTCAGAGAAATATGACTTATGTTGTAATTGTACTGGGAGGTGCAGCCGTCTTCATTTTATTCTTCTTTATGAACAGGCGCATAAAAACTCTGAGTGAAAGGGAGCGTGAAAAGCATCTGCATCTGTTGGAGAATATTCTTGATAACCTTCCCATTGCTGCCAAGGTGAAAGACGTGGACAACGATATGCGTTATACTTTCTGGAATAAGAAGGCGGAAGAACTATTTGAATATCCGGCTAAGGAAGCGATCGGAAAAACAGATTTTGAAGTGATGCCCGAAGCCGCAAAACTGATAAGGAAGGAAGATGAAGAGCTGGTGAGAACGAATAATGCCCAGTCGGGTACAAGGCGCTTCTTCACTAACAAGAATGAAGAGTGCTTCACTTTTCAGAATAATAACCTTATCACCTTTTCCGATGGTCGGAAATGGATTGTTTATACAGCATGGGAAATTACCGACTTGAAAATCATGGAACGCAAATTGCGTCTGGCTAAAGAGGAGGCGGAAGAATCGAACCGTATTAAATCCGCTTTCCTGGCTAATATGAGTCATGAGATCCGTACTCCGCTTAATGCCATTGTCGGTTTCTCAAGTATATTGGCTACGGATGTTTCGGAAGAGGAAAGAGAGGAGTATCTTAGCATCATCGAGCAAAACAACGAGCTTTTATTACAACTTATAAATGACATTCTTGATTTGTCAAAGATTGAAGCTGGTACGCTGGAGTATGTCTATGCCAATATAGACATTAACAAGATGTTGTCTGAAATAGAGCAGGCTATCAGAATCAGGCTGACCGATAAGAATGTTGATCTGATTACTGTCACTCCATTGCCTGAACTATTATTGTATACTGACCAGCGCAGAATTACCCAGGTTATAAACAACTTTATCAGCAATGCTATGAAGTTCACAACAGCCGGAAGTATTTCTATGGGATATGATTTGCCGAAAAATGGTTATATACGTTTCTTCGTGGCCGATACGGGGGCCGGTATACCACCTGAGAATATAGAAGCTATCTTCAACCGTTTTGTGAAACTCGATTCATTTAAACAAGGGACAGGGCTGGGATTGGCAATCTCGCAGAATATAGTTAAGGAGCTAAAAGGAGAGATTGGGGTGGAATCGGAGTTGGGTAAAGGTTCTACTTTCTGGTTTACATTGCCTTATGAGAAGATGAATGCGCACCGTTCCATCTTTTCATGAACAAATTGGTTCTGTATTTTAAAAAAATGTATCTTTGTGCCGGTAAAAAGCACTATAAAGCATTAATTTAAATCAGAATACCATGAGAAGAAAGAACACTCTTTTACTTTTTTTGTGCCTGTTCAGTCTGTGGGCAGTGGCACAAGAAAAGAAACCTGTAAAGATTGCCTGTGTCGGAAACAGTATCACTTATGGCTCAGGAATTAAAAATCAGTTCCAGAACAGTTATCCGGGCTTGCTTTCCCAACTTCTGGGCGAAGGGTACGATGTCCGCAATTTCGGAGTCAGTGGCCGCGTTCTGTTGAATAAAGGAGATCGTCCTTACATGCACGAGCAGAAGTTTCGCGATCTCCTGAAGTTTGAACCGGATATTGTCACCATAAAGTTAGGAACCAATGACAGCAAACCCTGGAACTGGCGTTATGGAAAAGATTTCAAGAAAGATTTGACAGAGATGCTGGATATTCTTCAGGAACTGCCTTCAAAACCCAAAGTCTATCTTTGTCTGCCTGTTCCCGCAGCTAAATCAAATTTTGGCATCAATGACAGCGTTATTACAAACGGTATTATTCCCGTGATACGCAGTGTCGCAAAGAAACGCCACCTGCCGGTGGTCGACCTTTATACGGTTCTGAAACCGCATCCCGATTATTATACTGATGGCATTCATCCCAATGAACAAGGTGCTGCCCTGATAGCAGGTGAACTTTACCGTACACTGACCGGCACTGAAGCACCTGCCATTGTAACAGACCAACCCTTCCCCGGCAAGAAGTCGCAATGGGAAGGATTCGACCGTTACGATTTTATCTGCAATGCCCGCCAGGCTACGGTGGTTGTTCCCCGTAAGGTGGCCGAAGGCCGTCCCTGGATATGGCGTCCAGCTTTCTTTGGAGCTTTCCCCTCAGTGGATAAAGCCTTGCTGGAAAAAGGTTTCCACGTTGCTTATTACGATTTGACACATCTTTACGGTAGTCCTCGTGCTCAACGTCTGGGTACGGACTTTTACGACATTATGCGCAGATACTATCGTTTGTCTCCTAAAGTAACGCTGGAAGGTTTCAGCCGTGGCGGTATGTTTGCTTTCAATTGGGGGGCGAAGAACCCGGATAAAGTGGCTTGTATTTATGTGGATGCCCCGGTGTGTGATGTGTTCAGCTGGCCCGGCAGGCACAGGGAATTATGGAGCGGATTACTTGCTGAGTGGGGATTAACTGATGGGCAGATGAATAACTTCAAAGGTAATCCGATTGATAATCTGGAATCTTTAGCCGATGCAGGTATTCCTGTTATCAGTGTTTGTGGTGATAGTGACCGCACAGTCCCCTATGAAGAGAATATGAAGATTGTAGCCGAACGCTACCGTACTTTGGGCGGACCTGTAGAAATTATTCTGAAACCCGGTTGTGACCATCATCCCCATAGTCTGGAAAATCCGGAAGCGGTAGTTGACTTCATTGTCCGTAACCAGCCGGATTATCAGAAGAAGCAAGTGATCCATCAACGTGGTAGCCTTGCTAACTCTTATCTGAAGTTTGCGAAAGAGAAAAAAGGTTGCGTTGCTTTTCTCGGTGGTTCCATTACCGAAATGCGTGGTTGGCGGAATATGATACAAGAAGATTTGAAACAACGTTTCCCTGATACGGAATTTACTTTTATTGATGCCGGAATATCTTCCACCGGAACTACACCTCATTCTTTCCGGTTCCAAAATGATGTTCTGCAAAAAGGTGTACCCGATTTGCTGTTTGTTGAGGCGGCAGTGAATGACAATACCAATTACTTCAACTATATTCAGCAAACACGCGGCATGGAAGGTATTATCCGCCATGCACGTACTTCCAGCCCCGAAATGGACATTGTCATGCTTCATTTTATTTACGATCCTTTCATCCCTTTGCTGGACAAGGGAATACAGCCTCAGGTGATTATGAATCATGAAAGTGTGGCTAATCATTACAATGTTTCTTCCATCAATCTGGCGGAGGAGGTGGCACACCGCATGCGTGACGGCGAGTTCGACTGGAAGCAGTTCGGTGGTACGCATCCTGCTTGGGACGGGCATAAATATTACGCTGCCGCTATCAATCGTCTCTTCGATCTTGAATGGAGTGGGGATGTGGCAAAGAAAGCAGTTCAGCCGCATGAAGTGCCGGAGCAACCGATAGATGCTTATTCCTATGATAAGGGCATGTTTGCCGATATTCGTTTGGCCAAGCAACTGAATGGTTGGAAAGTAGTGGATGATTGGATGCCTACTGTGAAAGGGAATACCCGAAAAGGCTTTGTGCATGTTCCCATGTTGGTGGCTGACCGTGCCGGTGCCAGTCTTTCTTTCTATTTCGAAGGCCGTGCGGTGGGTATCTTCTGTGTAGCCGGTCCGCAAGCCTGCGTGTTGGAATATAGTGTAGACGGTGCTCCTTTCAAGAAACTGGATACATTTACGGATTGGAGTCAGAAATTATATATTCCGTGGGTGTATATGCTGGAAACAGAACTGGCTTCCGGTCGTCATACATTGCGCTTGCGTGTGGCAAAAGGGGATAAAACCGGGTGTCAGATACGTAATTTTGTAGTAAATCAATAAGTCATTATCCCCCTCATGGCATATCTGTGAGGGGGATAAAAACAAATTATACCTTTTTTTATAACATTTCGGAGAGGATGATTAACCAATCTGTCTCCTCTTCGTAACATTCCTCCGGAGGTCTTTCGGTTTCATTCCATACATTTGTCATGGTTTCTTTTGCAAACTAAAAAAAGTACGCAATAAAATCTTTGATATTAACCATTAAACAATGTACGATGAGAAAGACATTCTTTGAAAAGTGCATAAATCTGCATTTATGCCGTGTTGCGTTGGTACTGCTACTTCTGGTACCTGCAATCAGTAGCCTTCAGGCTAACCCTTCTCAAAGCAAAACCATTTCGGGAGTTGTGACATCTGCTACGGACAATGAGCCGTTGATCGGTGTCAGCGTTCAGGTGAAAGAGACTTCCACCGGTGGTATTACCGATATGGACGGTAAGTATTCTGTAACTGCCCAGCCCGGACAAACGCTGGTATTCTCTTATATCGGCTACAAATCCCAGGAGTTCAAGGTAAGCGATGCTTCGGTTATCAATGTAGCATTGAGAGAAGATACCGAAATGCTGGATGAAGTAGTCGTAGTGGGCTACGGCGTTCAGAAAAAGAAACTGGTGACCGGTGCTACGGTTCAGGTGAAAGGTGAAAACATTGCCAAACTGAATACAACCAACCCTCTCTCTGCCTTGCAGGGACAAACACCTGGTGTGAACATCGTCTCTACTTCGGGACAGCCGGGCGCCAGCATGAGTGTAACCATCCGTGGTCTGGGTACGGTGGGTAATTCGCAGCCTCTCTATCTTATCGATGGTGTGGGGGGCGACATCTCTACTTTGAATCCCGCTGATATTGAAAGTATTGATGTATTGAAAGATGCCGCTTCGGCTGCTATCTATGGTGCACAGGCTGCCAATGGTGTAGTGTTGGTTACTACTAAAAGTGGTAAGGAAGGTACTTGCAGAATCAGCTACGACGGTTATGCCGGTTGGCAGACGATAGGACGCAAGTACAGCATGCTCAATGCGTCGGAGTATATGAACATTATGGATGAAGCCCGTCTTAACTCAGGTATGTCGCCGGTAGATTGGGCTTCGCTTAGCTCTATACGTGATGCCAATGGTAATATATATGATACCGACTGGATTGACCAGGCCATTGAAGACGGCGGGTTGACTACCAGTCACAACCTCTCGTTCACAGGCGGCTCCAAAACTTCTACTTATGCCATTTCGGGTGGTTACACCGGTCAGGATGGCTTGATAGGCGGTTCGGACGTTTCTTATTATAAAAGGTATAACTTCCGCGTGAACTCCGAACACAAGATGTGGAACGGACTGGTGACCATAGGCGAGCACGTGAGTTTTGTCTATAAAGATTCGCGTGGCATGAATACCGGGAACATCTGGAACAACAACCTCCGCAGTGCATTCTCCGCATCTCCCATCATTCCCGTTTATGATGCCGACGGCAACTACAATTCTACGGTGAACTCCGATTGGAACGTAAACGACGGCAACCCTTACGGTAACATGATGATGAACCGCTACAACAACAGCAAGAACGGTTCGCTCGATGCCAACGTGTACGTGCAGATTGAACCTATCAAGAACTTGAGGTTCAAGACGGTGTACGGCATCAGTTACGGTGCTTCCGAGTATCGCTCTTATACACCGAAGTACCAGTTCACTCCGCAGACGGCAAACACCGTGAGCAAAGTGAGCCAGAGTCATGGCAACGGCCTGTCGATGGTGTGGACAAATACTCTTTCCTACGATTTCGACCTTGCCGCCGAGCATCACATAAATGCCTTGATAGGTAGCGAACTGTCCACCTATGATGGCAGCAATACCGAAGGCTCCAACACCGGCCTTATCCCCGGATTCGATGATTGGGACCATGCTTATCTGGTGAATACGAACGGTACGGAGAACAAGACAGTGAAAGGCTCTCCTTATGATTCTACCCGTGGTATGTCATTCTTCGCCCGTTTGGGTTGGACATGGAAAGAACGTTATATGGTGAACGCTACCATGCGTGCCGATGGCTCGTCGAAGTTTGCCAAAGGTAACCGCTGGGGATATTTTCCTTCAGTATCTGCCGGTTGGACCATCTCCGAAGAGAAATTCATGGAGTCGGCGAAGTCCTGGCTTGATTTCTTAAAAATACGTGTCAGTTGGGGACAGGTGGGTAATGCTAATATTAACTGCTACCAATACCTTGCTCCCGTGTCTACCACGAACACCAATTATAACTTCGGTTCCGGTGGAGGCCAGGATGCCTGGGTTACGGGTTCTTATACCAGCCGTCTGGCCAACGAGAAAGTGAAGTGGGAGACCTCCGAACAATATAACGTGGGTATTGATACCCGTTTCCTGAATGGCCGCCTCGCATTCACTGCCGACGGGTACATCAAGAACACTAAGGACTGGCTGGTGCAGGCTCCCGTATTGGCTACGGCAGGTACCGATGGGCCTATCATCAACGGTGGTGACGTGAAAAACAAAGGTATCGAACTGGGGCTTTCCTGGAACGACCAGATCGGAAAGAACTTCACTTATAGCGTAGGTGCCAACATGGCATACAACCACAACGAAGTGGGAAGCATCCCTACCGAAGACGGTATCATTCATGGTGCTACCAATCAAATCTACAGTAATGCGGAAGAGTTCTACCGTGCCGAGAACGGCCATGCCATCGGTTACTTCTGGGGGTTCAAGACAGCCGGTGTCTTCCAGAACAAGCAGGAGATTAACGACTGGATTGCTGCCGGAAACGGTGTATATCAAAGTAATGTGCAACCAGGCGACGTGAAGTATGTAGATGTGAATCACGATGGAGCCATCGACGCCAACGATAAGGTGGACTTAGGCAACGGACTTCCCAAATACACATTCGGCCTCAATCTTAACTTGGGTTATAAAGGTTTCGACCTTAGCCTGAACGCCACCGGTGCCGCCGGTTTCCAGATTGCCCAGTCCTATCGCGACCCTAACTCCTCACAGTCCAACTATAGCCGCCAGATACTGAACCGCTGGACGGGCGAAGGTACCAGCAACCGGATTCCCCGCGTGACCTACGGTGATGTGGGCAACTGGCAGTTCTCCGACCTCTATTTGCAGGACGGTGATTACATCCGTTTGCAGAACATCACGTTGGGCTACGACTTTAAACGTCTTATCTCCTGGAAGGGTTTGTCGAAACTGCGCCTCTATGTGCAGGCTCAAAATCTCTTCACACTGACCAAGTATGATGGCATGGACCCCGAAATCGGTTCATTTAACGGTACGGACGGCAACAACAACGATACATGGGTGTCGGGCGTAGATATGGGTTACTATCCGCATCCCCGTACCTTCATCGTGGGCATTAATCTTGCGTTTTAAATCATGAAAAAGAAAAGTAGTATGAATACAAAACATATATTATTGACGAGTGCGCTCGTTGTGTCAGCTTTAGCTTTCACCTCGTGTGAAGACTTCTTTGACACTTCATCAAAAAAGGACTTGAATACCGAAACGGCTTACAGCAACCTGGAGTCTGCCGAAATGGCTTTAGTGGGCTGTTACGATGGTTGGCAACGTACTATTTCCGATGCAGGGGTAGGCATGTATCTTTTGGCGGAATTCGCTTCCGAACAGGCTTTTGCCGGTCTCGGTCTTTCCGATGCTAAGAACAATAATGTGGTTGACCAGTTCAATCTGGGCATCGCCCCTTCATACAACGATATCTTCAATGTGGACTGGCAGAACTATTATAAAGCCATATTCCGTTGCAACCAGCTCATCGTTCAGGAGGAAAACATCGACTGGGCAGGCGACACCAAAGCGCAAGGACGCGTGATGGGTGAAGCGCATGCTCTTCGCGGCATCTTGTACTTCGACCTTGTCCGTATGTTTGGAGATGTTCCTTTGCTTACTGTTCCCTCCGAAGAGAACGTTCCCCGTTCTCCGGCAAGCGATGTCTATAAAGTCATCTTTGAAGACTTCAAGTATGCTATTGAGCATATTCCTGCTGATGCATATCTTTTGGATAATCGGAATACCAATGATGGCCGCATCACCAAATATGCTGCAGAGGCGTTGATGGCTCGTGCCTATCTTTATTATACCGGTTACTACGGTGCCGAACATCCCTCATGCACCAAGGCTGAGGCGGTGGCTGCCATCAACGATGTGGTGCAGCATGGAGGATATGAACTGGAAAAAAATTATGCCGACTTCTGGATGCCTTCTTGCACTACCGATGCTTCAAGTGGCGATACATACGCCTGGAATACAACCTACGCCGGCAAGTGGTACGATGGTTCCGCCTGGCAAGCCGGACAAGGTAAACTCTCGGCAGAAATTGTGCTCAATCTGAAGATGAATACTACTCATGACTACAATGGCAATGGTGATGGTAATGCTTTCTCAGTTTATCTGGGACCTCGCAACAGGAGTGCCACGAGTGTATGTATTGCCAGTGGCTGGGGGGCTTGTCCGGTGACTCCCGCTTTCGTGGAGCAATATAAGAATGATCCCCGCTTCAATGCTTGCGTATGGAGTTGCAGCGAAGCCGGTTTCAATGCCGATATCACCGATTCGTATGAATATACGGGTTATTATACCCGCAAGTATGCGCCGATGTGCTTTGCCGATGGTACGCGTCAGGAAGTCGGATTCAAGTTGGGTGAGCAGCACCAGAACATTACTTACTATCAGGATTACACCATCATGCGTTATGCCGATGTACTGCTGATGCATTCCGAACTCAATGGTAATGCCGATGGATTGAACCAGGTTCACCAGCGTGTATATCCCGGTGAGACACTGGCTTACAGCATTGAAAACATCCGTAAGGAACGCGCCATAGAATTGGCTTTCGAGGGCGTGCACTATTGGGACTTGATGCGTTATGAGAAAGAGGGTGCATACGCTGCACGTGTCATCGCTGCCGCACAAAATGGCGCCAAGGTGATGAATGGTGGAAATGAAGAAACCACTTCATTCTCCGAAAGCAATTTCACCTCGAAGAAAGGGCTGATGCAGATTCCGAATACACAAATCACCCTTTCGGGTAATGTGCTTACTCAGAATGCCGGTTGGTAAATCCACGAAGGCTTAGGTTTATCAAGGAAAAACATTAAAAATAATAAGATATGAAATTGAATTATTATATATATACGCTCATTGCAGGCTTGGTGTTGATGTTGTCGGCCTGTTCACCCGATGAATATGATATGGGCAAGAAAACCTATGTATCCGATGACTTGGCGGAAGGCATTGCCTACACTGTGACTATTAAGGGGAATGAAGTACGCCTCAAGTCGAATATTACCGGTTGTACTCCGTTGTGGGTTACTCCGCAGGGACGCTCTCAAGAGAGCGAACTTGCCGTCAGCTTGCCTTTTGCAGGTGAGTATGAGGTGACTTTCGGTGTAGAGACACCCGGTGGTGTGGTATATGGCGAACCTTATGCTTTTAATCTGGCACAAAACGACTTCTCGCTGTTGAGCGATGAGAAGTGGTTCTTGCTGGCGTATGAGGATTTCAAGTCGGGCGATGCTATTCCTGATGCTGAGACATTGGCTGAGGGGGTTAGTAAAAAATGGTATCCTTGCGATGGTAATTATGGTATCGGACAATGTTCAGGGCCTGTGATGTATCTGTCTCCATACGATCCTGACGGTGACGGCGCCGGATATACCCAGGATGATGTGGATAACGGAGTCTATAAAGATATCGTCTTCGGCACCGGAAATTGGAAACCCAACTGGGATCCGGGCTTCCAAAGCTGGCTCATTCCTGAAACCGATGCCTATATGGATTCGTATATGACCTTCAGCATGGATGCCGCCAATGGTTGTGTGGCTACTATGTATCGCGGTGAGGCTGGAGTAAAAGGCTCAAGCACTGGTACCAATATGAAAGGAAAGTTCAATATGAATCTCACTGAAAAGACCAAGCCTACCATCACTTTCACCGATTGCTATTCCATGCATAACGTGGCTTTCGATGAAGTATGTTCCAACTACACGCAGGATATTCAGATTATAGAACTTACTCCGTATATACTGCAAGTGGCAACCAAGCGTACCAATTCCGAAGGTAACTGGTATATTGTATGGAACTTCGTGTCCGAAGAGGTGATTGCAACCAAAGGCGAATGTATTCCTAAAGAAGATAGTGGACTGATAGAGAAGGCTGCCCCTGTGCTTCCTACATTTGATAACCTGACTACCGACCTCTTCACTACCGAAATCAACGGTGTGACTTATGTAGGCAATCAGATGACATTCAATCTCGATACCGAAGCACCCTACGACTGGTTGTGGTGGAACGGCTCCCCCAGCTCACAGAAGTGGGAAAGCGTGACAGGCGGTGTTTACAATGACTCATGGGCACCTGCTGCCGGTGATGAGGTGGAAGACTTTGAGCTTATCCTGAGTAAAGCCTCCGATGGTTCGTACAATTATGAATGCGGTGAAGTCAGCGGCAAGGTGACCATTGTAGAAGGTGTGATGACTTTCGACAAGGAAATCACTATCCTTACTGCTTCAAGCGATCAGCGCACGGTTGCTGTTACAGGCAGTGAGTTTACGGTGCTCGGTGTTGAGGCTGGTGAAACATTGGCTGTCGGTATTCCCGAATCGAGAGACGAGAATGGCGTGGTGAATTCTTATCTTGTTGCCAATCTGCTTTATAAGAAGATTAGTACGGGTGGCCCGGAAGGCCCCACGGTCGTAGGTATTGACAACTCTACAATTGCCGAACACACTTGGTTGGAGAATGGATGTATCCGTATCGGTTTCCATCACTACGGTGATACGGGTACTGGTATCTTTAAGGACGTAGCCTCTGTGAAATTGAAGAAGAACCAGGCTATCAGCGTGACCTTTAAAATAAATGGTGGAATCACTTGGACAGCTGCTCCCAAATGTGCATTGATTGATAACAATATCAAGCAAACCTGGGAACCCGGATGCTTCGACCTTGATGATGCGGTAACTGTGAATACTGCCGGCGAAACGACCGTTACTCTGACTAATACTACCGGAGCTACTGTAACGTTCCTTCCTACCTGTCTCGACCTCTCCATACAGTACACCGATTACGGCACCGCTGATGTCATGGCAGAAGACGGAAATCCCGATTGGAGCGCCGTTGGATTTGAGATTGTATCTTGCACCATTCAATAAATAATAGTATAGAAATATGAAAAGCAAAATATTATTTGGAATAATGGCTCTCGTCATAGGTGTTTTGGTGACGGGATGCAGTGATGATGACTATGCGATTAACGCTACCCCTCTTCTCACCGACTCGTCCGTAGTGACGGGTTCGGCAGATGTGACTGCCACATCTGCCACACTGCACGGTACCGTATCGGGACTCGAAAACCAATCTGCCAGCGCATACGTCACTGGTTTCAACTACGGTGCTGCTGTCGATGACCTTACCGAAAGGATAGTTGCTACAGGTGGTGACGAATTTGCAGCCACCGTCACCGGCAGCGTGAACCAGACCATTTACTACCAGGCATACGTCACCCTGCAAGGCAAAGTTACCTATAAGGGCGTAGTGAAAAGCCTTGTGCTGACCAATGCCCGTGCCACAACAGGTGATGCAACCCAAGTAGGTGCCAACAAGGCAACTTTGGCCGGTTCACTTGCCGACTTTCCCACAGATGCCGAAAGCGGCATCATGGTGTCGGGTATAGCAGGTACCGAGAATGTACGTGCCGGCGTGCGCATCGCCACCGATGCCAAAGGAAGCTATACAGTGAATGTGGAAGGCTTGCTACCCAACACCACCTATTATTATGTAGCTTACCTGGACCTCGGTGCAGGCGTAGTGTATGGTGAAGAGAAGTCATTCACTACTACGGCTCACGTGTTCGACCTCGACAATGATCTTGTAGACCTTGGCCTTTCTACCAAATGGGCGAAATACAATGTAGGCGCTACCTCGGAAACGGAAATCGGCGGCCTGTTCGGTTTCGGTGATATGACGGGCTTTAATACCAGTATCGACCCTGCACACTATGCTTCTGCCGATATCTACAAAACTGTTAATGACATAGCCAACAAAGCATTTGGTGGAAAAGTTACAATGCCTACCATTGCCGAGTTTGAAGAACTCTTTGCACTCTGCACCAAAGAATGGGTTGAGGTGGAAGGTGTGGCCGGATATAAGTTCACCGGCCCCAATGGAAATTCTATTTTTATGCCTGCCGCAGGTTCACGTACGCAAGGCACTGTTACCGGTGCCGGGATGGAAGGTTATTATCTTTCCGGCTCCATCAATGCTTCTGACGGTCAGTTTGTTATGAGTTATCACTTCAACAGTGCAGCCGACACGCGTACTACCACTCCTGTTTATCAAGCTCTTGCCATCCGTCCGGTTTCTGCTGCCAAGAATGTCCCGTTCGTTAAAGATTTGCTCTATCAGACTTGGGAAATCGACTTGAAGAGTGATGGCTCCTATCTTATCTTCCCCGGTCCTACTTATTTTTATGGCATGGATGATAGCTGGCGGACTGTTTCCAACGGTGAACCGGTGCTTGGTGATTCCTGGTGCTGGGCTGCCGACTTTGCCGGAAACAGCTGGGCTGTAGGTGGAAGTGCCGACAATTGCCGCGGAACCATGACCTTCTCGAAGGAAGAAGACGGAACGAATAAGGTGGTTGTTTCGCAAGTCACTGCCGAAGGCACATTCGTTGAAAGTGAAGGCACGTTCACCATCAACGAGGAGGACAAAACCCTCACGCTCGATGTGGACATTTTAGCTCCGGCTAATTTTGTTCCCGATTTTGTGAACGACAAGAAGACGAACATCAAGATACTCTCTCTGACGGAATCGGCCATGCAGCTTGCCGTGGTGCGCACCGACCCCACACAGGGTGCGGCACAGCTCAGCGTCAACTACATCCCGCAACTGAATAAGTATGGGTTCACTGCCAAACTGACTTGCTATGGCGGCGGCGACGCTCCCGATGGATGGAACTCGGCTGTGACCACAATTCCTGCCGGTGATGCCGGAGTGGGCACCTATACGATAACGTTCAATGCCGAAGCACCCCGTACTTTTGGCCAGGTTTATGTGCTTGATATTGAAGGATACGCTACTGCTTATCCCAATGCTCTGGTGCGCATAGACGCCATCAAGGCCGACGGCAAGGAAGTGAAGTTTGATGCCGGCAAGTTCTTCTACGGCAATATCGAAGGCGGCGGCAACTATCGTGTAGAGCTGGCAAACATCTGGGGGTGCGGCCACAACGACGGCTGGAATGGCCTGAAAGATACGCCGTTCCAAGAAGGTGGTGGCGAAACCACCGAAGAGACGGCTTTGGCATTCGAGTCGACGTTCGAGGTGACCTTTACTATTGTTTCTATCAGCAGTAACGGCGCAGGCGTGTATACACCTAATCTGGTTACCGTCAATCCTTCATGGACAAGCGATTGGGGTTTCAATCAAGGGGCTACGTTCGAGGTGAAGTATGAAAACTTCCAATACATCCTTGATGCTCCCCAATTCGATATCAAGTACGAAGCTACCGATTATGCCGCAGGCTCCATCATGACCTTCATTGAAGTGGCGGACCTTTACGGCTTCTTCCCCGGTGCGCATGCCACGTTGGATAATCTCTACCTCGACGGTACAGAAGTAACATTCGATGCGACGAAAGTGCTTGATGCCAATGAAAGTCCCAAGTATCGTCTGGAGCTTTGGAATTGTTACGGAGCGACGAAGACGGGCGGCTGCGCTTTCGGTACGCCTGACGGAGATGTAATTAAGGAACTCGGTTTCAGCAGTTCTATGGAAGTGAAGTTTACGTTCCACAATCTTTTTGCTGTTCCGCAGTGGTAGTCGGGAGTGGAATATGATGCATTCGCGAAATTAAGGACGCGTATGTGTTAAAAATAAAAATGAGGAAGACGAAGCGTCTTCCTCATTTTTATTTTTAGTATTTCCCTCCCAAGTTTCTGAGTTGATTAATTCTCCGATAATCTTTTTCTCTGCCGAAAAGGGATAATACCCTTATTTGTTCTTTCAATGTAGGTATTCTTATAGCGACATTTTCTATGTGAAGGGTTGTGTACTCTTCAATAAAGACCGGTCGCCATTCCTTATCTTTACATACCTGCAATTCTCCCATAACCTCTACATCCATCAGCGGAAGCTGAAAGCGTGCAAAGTTAGAACGAAACAACTCATTTTCTTTTGTAAGCGGTGCAGTTTCCATATATTCCTTAAGGGAGAGTTGCAATTTATCAGAACCTTCTGAAGTTGTGAGTATATCAATGTCCGCAGTATTGCCAATCTCGTAGCCATGCAATATCATGGCTGAGGCTCCGATTATACAGGAATAAGGTGCAACTTCTTTTAGTTCGTCGGCTATAAAAGCGAGCGTTTGGGTAATTCTTTCTTTTATTTCCATAGCTTATTTATTGGCGCGTGACGAGCCTATCCAAGTCCACTTATGCCAGATGTGTTCCAGCGGTCCTTGCTTGTGCTTGCTCAGCCACCATTTGCTGAATTTCACTTGCAGCAGGAACAGGACCAAGCCAATCAGCAGACTCAGCGTATAGCCGCAGTAAGGTGCCAGATAAAGCCCGAACGGGAAGTAGACAATGGCTCCCAGAATGGACTGCGTGATATAGTTGGTCAAACTCATCTTTCCATAATACCGGAGACTGGAAACGCCTTTGCTGAAACCTTTCTTCTGATATAACAGGATGAACGAAGCTATCAGCACAAAGGTAAACGCCAGTTTTTGCCACATATCAAATGCCGTTCCCACCGTTTGCTGAACCAAAGCGTCGCTCTTCATGATTAATTCCTTCAACTGATATAGCGGAGCGAAAGCTACGGCTTCGATGATAAGCGCCGTTATCCAAAAACGGATATTCTTCTCATTGGTGACAAACAGTTGCTTTCTGCCTATGTAGAACCCTAACAGGAAAAGCCCCGCTGTCTGCAAAAAACGACCGGCTCCTACCGCCCACAAGAAGCTGGCTTTCTGGCCTAATGTAACATTTCCCCAGAAGAATTGGCCTAAAGTTCCTGTTTTGGTGTACTCTGCCACTTCCGCATACATGGCTCCCACTCCTAAATCGGGTAGCTGGTGTGCCGGATTGATCAGGCTCATTATATAATGATACCATTCTATCGGTTGCAGCAGAAAGAGAATGGCTAACACCAATATCATCTTGTCGCTCAAGTTACGGAATAGAAACAGAACCACCCCTACCACTACAAACAGCAACAGCACGTCACCGGCAGGAAAGAAAGCGGCATTCAGCGTGGCGAAACCTGCAAGCAGCACGAGGCGCCACAGAAAGCGGTAACCGAAGTCCTTTCCTTGTTTCTTCTGATTGTTGCATTGAATGTAGAAGGTAAATCCGAAAAGCAAGGCGAAAATGGCATAGGCCTTTCCGGCAAACAGGGAGAAGACTGTATTCAGCACGCCTTGGTCCAGAACATTCAGCCAAGCGGGAGAGTCAGTGGGATAGACGGGAAAGATGAAGTGCTCCAGATTGTGCACCAGGATGATAGCCATTACGGCAAAGCCTCTCAAGGCATCTACTACCTCAATGCGAGGCGTTTTCGATAAAGGTTGTTCCATTCGATTAATTGTTTAGTATTCTTTTTATCAGTTTGTTCATCGGCTTTTCAAAACGATAGTAGGACAGCAGGCTAAGCAGCAGTATGATGCCCAGGAGAACCGGTAGCTATGTTTGTTGTTTTATAAATGATGCAAATGTATCATTAATATGCAGGAAGAGCAAATCAAGCAGATAGAAACTTGTATGCCGTTAGTAAACAATGCTATGTGAAATTCTCACAATTGGAATAGAGTGTTTGCTTTCGGTTCTACCTACTTCCTGCACGAACGATATATATATCCTGCATGTTGGATCTTAACTTCCTGCGTGTAGGATCTTAATATCCTGCGTATACGGTATATATGTCCTGCATGCACGGTATATATATCCTTCCCGGACATGTTATCCGCTATCTTTTTAGTCTTTCCTCGATTTTATAGTCTTCATATACACTTGATAACATATATAGTTATGCCTCGTAACAAGTAATGTTCCGGATGATAACAAGCAATGTTATCATCCGGAATAAGTAATGTTATTTCAGACAGTAAGGGGGGAGGCTCCCGGAATTTTATTGTTTGAGTGGTGAGTGTTCACCATCCAACTTCCTTAAACCATAAATGGTTGTTTCCTTAGTTTCAGTTTTTCAGCTTGTTTGCAAACGCCCTATTCATGGGACTTCCGGCTGAAAGTTCCCCCGCTGAACCCTGAAAAAAGGTAGTTTCAGGAAGAAGCTTCAGCCGAAAGTCCCATGAATAGGGCGTTGGATGGAAACTGAAAGACTGGAAGAAAAAATAGATAATGTATAATGGTAAAGTAATCTTTCATATCTTTGTTAATGATTTTATTCATTTAAAGTGAATTACTATGAAATACAGAATGATACACAACTTGCTTAAGTGCGAAATCCGTTTTCTTGCGGGTATTATTTTTTGTTCCCTACTTTCCTTAGAAAACGGTATGGCTCAGAACCAGCCGGAACGGCTTCTGAACCTTGATGTGCCGCAAGGTCGGTGGAGTCTGATTTATTATATCATTTCCAAATTAGGATTCGGTGCAGAATACTCTGCCCGTTGGATGTGGAAAGGAGGTGCCAGAGGGAAATGCGATCACCAATTTGCACTGAAAATGTGATTAAAGTTTGGACTGAACAAGAAGAAACGGTTTTAGCTAACCGGATGCATTTGTACTTATAGAAAGAAGCTTATGTAAGGGGATCACGTTTTCCTATGGACAAAAGCCCTGCTTCATCACATTCTTCGATGGACAAAGCAGGGTTTCTGTCACATTTTCCTATGGACTCTTCTGCTCTTATTCTCCTTGATACTCAAAATACCCGAACTCCGCATACCCCTTTGATGAAGCAGAACCGGACACGGCATACATTCCTAAGATGATCCCTGTAAATCCGCCTGCTGTTTCCGTACTGATATACCGGGCATTCATCTTGCCCAGTTCCCGGAAATTCGTTCCGTCCGTGGCGTACTCAAATAAATAAATATCGTTATTACCCTTCACCCGAAGTTGCACTTTACCTTCAAGGATGCTGATTTCTTTTTCTACATGAGTCAGTTCCCCTAACCGGTAACGCAGGATTACCGATTGCTTCTTGTCAGCATCCTGCCTGACAGACAAATCGTAATGCGAATGATTTTCCATGAATACCGTCAGCCCCGCTTCATCCTGCGGACGGGTTTTCTGTAATTCTACCGAAGTACTTGCCGTGAAATCAATATGCTGCTGTCTGCGGCCTACAAACGTCGGACTGTCCATACTGTTCAGACTGACCGGAGTCATCTTCAGCCGGAGCATACCTTGCGGACTGCAACTGTAATTCTCTGTTTTCGGATTGCGCAGATAGATCCATTCCGGCCCCAACTTTCCGTTTGCGAATGTCGTTCGTACAGGCTTGGGAGAAACTGGATATTGCGGCAGAGTGGGCACATCCATCTGAATCGCCATCGTTCCGTCTCCATTCACCACAGGCCAGGCATCCTTATCCCAACGAACGGGGGCAAGGAACGTTTCACGTCCCAGCAAATGGTGACTTCCTGTCTGCGGACGGAATGCGAGGCATACCACCCACCACGAACCGTCGGCAGCCTTTACGAAGTCAGCATGTCCCGTGCCTTGTATCGGACTGTTCTGCGCGTTCTTGTTTATGTGCGTCAGGATAGGATTGGCCGGATTGCTTTCATACGGACCGTCGATGTCGCGGCTGCGGGCGATGGTCACTTTATGCCCGTATTCCGTTCCACCTTCGGAAATCAGCAGGTAATACCAGCCGTCTTTCTTATAAATATGCGGTCCTTCCGGGTGGCGTCCTCCCGTGCCGTTCCAGATGCGTCTGGATGCTGTAAGCTGTTCTCCGGTCATGGGGTTGATTTCACATAGATAGATGCCTACGTCCGGATTGCTCACCAGGTAACATTTCCCGTCTTCAAAATAGAGGGATGGGTCGATGCCCCCTTGTTTTATCCATACGGGGTCGGACCATTCTCCGCGAGGGTCGGTGGCGTGCACCAGGAAGTTTCCTTTGTCCGAGACGTTGGTGGTTATCATATAGAATACACCTTCGTGGTGGCGGATGGTAGGGGCGTAGATGCCGCCCCACGTTCCTGCATTGGTCAGTTTCACCTGCGACGGGCGGCTCAGGCAGTTGCCTATCTGTTCCCAATGAATCAAGTCTTTACTATGAAACAGCGGAACACCCGGAAAATAACAGAAACTGCTGTTCACCAGATAGTAGTCTTCACCTACCCGGCAAACGCTGGGATCGGGATGGAAACCGGGAATGACGGGATTCTGATAACCTTGTTGTGCGTGTGAAAAACAGCTCATGCCCATCATCACACATAAGAATAAAAGGAATTTCTTCATGTTAAAAGTGTTTTTATAAGTCAGATATGAGTAACATTTATTCTCAAAGATAGGGCTTTACACGGTTCCGGCAAAGTCTCCGGACGATATGTCGGCTATTGGAAACCTTTTATCCCGGGGTGATAACAAATTATACCGTTCCATATAACATCCTGAATCAACAGTATGTCCGTTTTGCCCTATCTTTGCCAACGCGGATTTCTATCCTTAACCTGACATTTAAGAACGAAAAACATTACGGTCATGAATAAAATTAAAACTTATCTTGTCTTTCTTTTCACGATTGCGCTTTCCGCTTTTGCGGTGGCTTGTTCCAGCAATGACGATGAAGCCGTTACACCGGAAATCGTGATCCCCGAAAATATTCTGACGAACGGACTGAACTTCTCCGGAACCGGAGGAACAAATACACTTTCTATCAAGTCGAATGTGCCGCTGGAAGTTACCAGCAGTCAGACTTGGTGTACGGTGACCCCGGTTTCTTCCACTTCGAGCACAGTCCTTAAATATACGATAGATGTAGAACCCAATACCGGTACGGATGAGCGCACGGCTACTATTAGCGTGAAGGGTGGTAACTTGGCGGAGCAGAAGTTCAACATCGTGCAGTTGGCCGGTGAGGTTGATGAACCTGATGAACCCGGTGAGCCCGCTGAACCCGGTTCGAATGAAATAGCAGGAGAGACCCCCTGGGCTGTAGCCAAAAGCCTGGGCTTGGGTTGGAATCTGGGAAATCAACTGGATGCATATAGTAATGGCATAGCTAATGAAACAATCTGGAGCAACCGTAAGACAACGCAAGCCTTGTTTGACAAACTGGCTGCCGCAGGAATCACCACCGTACGTATTCCGGTCACCTGGATGGGACATATCGGGGCCGCTCCCGGCTATGAAATTGAGAAAGCATGGTTGGACCGTGTTGCCGAGGTAGTAGGTTATGTGGAGAAGGCAGGCTTGAATGCCATTGTCAATATTCATCATGATGGGGCGGACAGCAGTTATTGGCTGAATATAAAGGAGGCTGCCAAGAGTGAAAGCAAGAATACTGCCGTCAAGGCCGAGTTGGAAGCTATATGGACGCAAATTGCAGAACGGTTTAAAGATAAAGGAAACTTCCTGGCATTCGAGTCGATGAACGAAATACATGACGGCGGCTGGGGCTGGGGTGAGAACCGCACGGACGGTGGAAAACAATATGCGGTGCTGAACGAGTGGAACCAGGTGTTTGTGGATGCGGTGCGTGCCGTTGGTGGTGAGAATACCGACCGTTTTCTCGGTGTGCCGGGCTACTGCACCAATCCGGAGCTTACGATAAGCTCTTTCAAACTGCCCACGGATAAGGTGCAGAATCGTCTGATGGTAGCTGTGCATTTCTACGACCCTTACGAGTATACATTGAATGCGACCTATTCTGAATGGGGACATACCGGAGCTGCGGGCAAGAAAGTCAGCGGAGGAGATGAAGACAATGTGAAGAATATATTCGGCAAACTGAAGGCGGCTTACGTGGATAAAGGCATCCCGGTATATATTGGAGAGATGGGTTGTGTGCATCGTGCGACTGCCCGTGAAGAATCCTTCCGCAAGTATTATCTGGAATATGTGTGCAAAGCGGCGAAAGAGTATGGTATGGCGCCGGTCTACTGGGACAACGGTGGAACAGGGGCAGGAAAGGAAGAGTCCGGTCTGTTCAATCATGCTACGGGTGATTATCTGAATAATGCGGAGGAAATAGTAGGAGTAATGAAGAAGGCTGTTTTCACGGAAGATGCTTCCTACACATTGCAGTCTGTCTATAACAATGCTCCGCAATAAAATTAAGGCTAATGATAAAAAAGAATAAGATGAAAAATACTATTAAACAACTGGGGATTTGCCTGGTACTATCCGTACTGTCCCTTTTTCCTGTCTTGACAGCTTGTTCTGACAGTAATGATGAGCCGGCTGCGCCGGAAATCGTAATTTCTGAAAACATTCTGACGAATGGAATGAATTTCTCCAAAACAGGAGGAACGAGCACACTTTCTATCAAGTCGAATGTGTCGCTGGAAGTCACCAGCAATCAGGATTGGTGTACTATAACTCCAGCTGCTTCCGCTTCGGCTACAGTCCTTAAATATACGGTGACGGTGGAAGAAAATCCTGATGCGGTGGAACGCACTGCCATTATTACCGTGAACGGCGGTGGTTTGACGGAAACGTTCAACGTTGTGCAGGTGGTAGCCAACGGACTGATTGTAGCATCCTGTTCTCCCGAAGCGGTTGCTGCTGAAGGTGGAATCTTTACGGTGAATCTGAAAGCGAATGGTGATGTCACGGTCACTATTCATGATAGCTGGATACGTGAGACTAATACCCGTGCAATGTCTGCGGTGACTAAAACCTTTAGCATTGCCGCCCATTATGGTGAGGCTCGCGAAGGGACCATCACCTTTACTCTGGGAGATTTTACGGAAACCGTCACAGTAAAGCAGCTTGCCGGTGAACTGCCTGATGTCGGCATGGAAAGTGATGCCATGACTTTGGCTGCGAAGATAAAACTCGGTTGGAATCTGGGTAATTCTTTGGAAGCATGCAATGTGACTTACACAAACGGTTTTGTGTGGGGAACGAACTCGCTGAGTGACATGGATCCGGGAGAAACCAAATGGGGAAATCCCGCAACTACACAGAAAATGATCAGTGCCGTAAAAGCTGCCGGTTTCAATGCTGTGCGCATTCCTTGTGCCTGGTATGGATATATGGAGAATGAGACGGACTATACAATAAAAGCTTCCTGGCTGAACCGTGTGCAGGAAGTGGTGGATTATTGTTATGCCGAGAATATGTATGTCATCCTGAATATCCACTATGACGGAGGCTGGCTGGAAAAGAATTGTAAAGTAGCCGTACAGGACAATGTGAACAAGGTGCAGAAGGCTTTGTGGACGCAGATTGCCGAGAAGTTCAAGGACTATGACGAACATTTGCTATTTGCCGGATGTAACGAGCCCAATGCTGCTAATGCCGCTGAAATGGAAGTATTGAAGTTATACGAACAGACCTTCATAGATGCCGTGCGTGCTACGGGTGGAAACAATGCAGTCCGCAACCTGATTGTGCAGGGACCCAATACGGATATCACGAATACTTCGGATTATGGTCAGCTGCCAGTGGACAATGTATCTAACCGTTTGATGGTAGAGATACACTACTACACCCCGTGGCACTTCTGCGGAATGACGGCGGATGAGAGTTGGGGAAAGATGGCCTACTTCTGGGGAGCCGAATATCATGTGGATGGATCTGACAGAAATTACCAGCCCGCCGGTTATGCAAGTGCGGAAGCGGAAATGGAAGCTCTTTTCAAAAAGATGCAGACGAAATATGTAAGCCAGGGCATTCCGGTGATTCTGGGTGAGTTTGGTGCCAACAGGCGTTCTTCCCTGACCGGAGATGAGCTGACCAAGCATTTGGCTTCGCGCGCTTACTATCTGAAAACGGTGGTTGCCAATGCCGGAAAGTATGGTCTTGTTCCTTTCTACTGGGACAATGGATATAATGGAGATAATACGATGGCTCTCTTTAACCGCAATACCTGTAAGGTTTACGACCAGCAAGCACTGGATGCTCTGATAGAGGGGATTGCAAACTAATTGGGAAAGATAGGTTTTTCATAAATGTAGGTTCTCTTAGCTGAGAGATAGGTTTTTAATACAGGTTTTTTTTTGATTGGTTCTGGGGAGCGGCTTCTGTGAGGGAAGTGGCTTCCCTATTTTCTGTTGTTGAAACAAATGATGGGGTATCAAATGATAAAAAAACAGTGGGAAAGCCTTGCTATTACAGTTACTTTTTGTTTCATTTGCAATGCATTAACTACTTCCCTTATACCTAATGCCATGAAGAAACTGATTTTACTTATCGTACTGGTCGTTATGGTGTGCTCCTCTACCGTTGCACACAACATTATGTTCAAACATCTGGAAGTCAGGGACGGAATGCCCAGCAACCAAATCAATTCGATTTACAAGGATTCGAGAGGCTTTATGTGGTTTGGAACTGCATCCGGCCTGGCGCGCTACGACGGTTACCGTTTCAAGGTCTTTTACAGTTCGGACAATGACCCGGCATCCTTGCCGAACAGTTACATCGAAAAGATTACGGAGGACGGAGAAGGACGCCTGTGGATACGTACCGGCGAAAGCGGGTATGTGATTTATAACTGGGACACGGAAGATTTTGTGCGCGATGTGCGTTCCTATATGTGGGACATCGGGATAGACGGGACGCCGCGATTTGTGTTTGTCGACAGCCAGAAGAATATGTGGTTTGCAGTGGATGGGAAGGGATGCTATCGTTACCGCCCCGGAGAAAAGAAGGCGGAAGTTCTGTCTTTCGGCGGGAAGGGGATGCCGGAAGGTATCGTCATGGATATTGTCGAGTGTAAAGACGGCGTTGTAGTGGTATATGATAACGGACACGTGCTTTGCATTGACCGTGAAGAAGTGAAGGTGAAATGGGAGTTGACGGATATCATGAAAGAGATGGGCACCCGCACAGAAATCTTCTTCTTGTATGTGGACAAGGATGATGATTTATGGATATACGGCGCTCCCGGCGTGTGGGCATACAATCTGCCTGCAAAGAAGTGGCGGTCGCAGTGGAACTTCAGCGACAGGGGGCAGGCTCATGTGGTGGCCATTGCCCAGGACAGGCGGGGGCGCATCTGGTTCGGGAAAGACCAGGACGGCATTGACATCTGGAACAAGACGACCGGCGAAACCGTTTCGCTCACTTACAATGTGGACGATGAACGCGGATTGCCCAATAATACCATTAATGTGCTTTATGAGGACGAAGGCGGAGTGATGTGGATAGGTACTTATAAGAAAGGTGTGGCCTATTATAACGAGGGCATCTTCAAGTTTTCCATCAATCGCTTGGGCGACATCAACTGCCTGGAAGAGTGCGGAAACGGTTGCCTATGGCTGGGCAGCAACGATGCCGGGTTGATGCACTGGAATTCGCTGACGGACGAAAAGAAAATATATACCCACTCACGGGCGGGAAATTCCATAGCTTCCAATGTGATTGTCACTCTGTTGCAGGCAACCGACGGCAAACTGTGGATAGGCACTTTTTGGGAAGGTCTGGATTGTTTTGACGGCAAGCGTTTCGTGAATTACCGCAATCGCCCCGGAGATGAGAACTCACTGGCTAATAATAATGTCTGGGCATTGGCGGAGGACAAGGATGGAAATATATGGATTGGTACATTGGGTGGAGGCCTGCAATGCCTGAACCCGAAGACGGGGAAGTTTGTCACTTATACCATGGCTAATTCCGACCTCATCTCCAATCATATTTCTTCTATTTGCATCACTCGCAACAACCGGCTTGTTATCGGCACCTCTTCTACGGGTGTTGCCATTATGGATTTGAACACTCGGAAGATAACCAATATGGTAGGCAACCTGTCGGGAAACCAGCGTTTCTCCAATCAAAGCATCAACCAGGTTTATGAAGACAGCCGCGGACTGATATGGATAGGGACACGCAATGGACTGAATCTGTATAATCCGAAGAACGACCATTTGCAGATAGTCTCTTCCGGACAGGACGAAGCAAAAGAATATATTGCCGGTATTGCAGAGGACGAGAATAAAAATATGTGGATGACCACGGCGAACGGAGTGCTGAATATTATTCCTTCCATTGATACGAAAACCGGAGATTATGCTTTCCACTATTATACATATGATGATAAGGATGGCCTGCAAGGTGCGGAGTTCAATCAGCGTTCTATCAAACGGCTCACTTCGGGAGAGATTGCGATGGGGGGGATGTACGGACTCAATACTTTCAGTCCCAATGATATCAAATATAACCTAATGCTGCCGAAAGTGATGTTTACCGGCTTCCAGCTGTTCAATGAAGAGATTGAAATCGGGAAGGAATACGGAGGGCGTGTCCTGCTGCGCGAGTCATTGAATAAGGTCAGGGAGATAGAGCTCGACTATAAACAGAATGTCTTCACCGTCCTGTTTGCATCGGATAATTATATTTTGCCTGATAAGACCCAGTATTTGTATAAGCTGGAAGGTTTTAACGAAGACTGGTTGTCGGGTATGGCCGATATGCACCGCGTCACTTACACGAACCTGGCGCCCGGCACTTATATGCTGAAAGTAAAAGCCGTCAATAGCGACGGATACGCCGGAACGGAGGAAGCAAGCCTGAAGATTATCATCCGGCCGCCTTTCTGGATGACTTCGTGGGCGTATGCCGTTTATGCTCTGTTGCTGATTGGGGTACTGATGCTTGCCCGCAATGCCGTGTTGCGTCGTGAACGTAATAAATTCAAGATACAGCAAATGGAGCATGAAGCGGAAAGGAATGAGGAGGTGAACCAGATGAAGTTCCGTTTCTTTACCAATGTGAGCCATGAGTTGCGTACTCCGTTGACGCTGATTATCTCACCCTTGGAGAGCATGATAAAAGAGACGAAGGACGAAAGAAAACTGGGCCAGCTGAAGTTGATGCACCGCAATGCCTCACGCTTGCTGAATCTGGTGAATCAGTTGCTGGACTTCCGCAAGAATGAAGTGGCGGGCCTGCATCTCAGCCTTTCCGAAGGAGAGATCGTATCGTATGTGCATAATATCTGCAATTCGTTCCTGATGCTCTCTGAAAAGAAGAATGTGCATCTCACTTTCTTCTCGGCGATAGAATCGCTGAATATGTCGTTTGATGAAGACAAGATAGGTAAAGTGGTGATGAACCTGCTTTCCAATGCATTCAAGTTCACTCCTGATGGCGGACGTGTGGACGTTTCGCTGGAGTTGCTGAAAGGGGCTGCCGAGACGTTGGAAATCAAAGTGTCCGATACAGGCGTAGGTATCAGTGATGCGGACAAGGAGCGGATATTCGAACGCTTCTATCAGTCGGAACGCAAGGGAAACGGAAGTTCTACCACGGGTAGCGGCATCGGGCTGAGCCTGGTGCGCGACTACGTTACGCTGCACGGCGGTGTGGTTCGTGTGTTTGATAATGTAGGTACGGGTAGTGTGTTTGTGGTAGATATTCCTGTGAAACATTCCGTTGTCAATGTGGCTACTCCGCTCTCCGAAGAAGCGGCGGAAGAGGATGCGGCCGTTTTGGCGTTGGAATCAGAAGAAAAACCGGAAACTGAGCTGCCGGATGAAGAAGGGAGAAAGAAACCATTGGCACTGATTGTAGATGATAATGAGGACTTTGTTTCTTTTATGCGCTATACATTAAGCCTGTATTTCCGCGTGGAATCTGCTGTAAACGGAAAAGAAGCCTGGCAAGTCATACCGGAGCTGATGCCGGATATCATCGTCAGTGACGTGATGATGCCCGAAATGGATGGTAATGAACTGTGCCGTTGGGTGAAAGCGGATAAGCGCACAAGCAATATCCCGTTCGTACTGCTCACGGCCAAGCAGTCGGTGGAAAACAAGGTGGAAGGCCTGACCATCGGTGCGGACGATTATGTGACGAAACCTTTCAATATGGAAGTGCTGATATTGCGGATGCGCAAACTGATAGATTTGAGCAGCAAGAACAAGCTCCGTACCCGTATAGACCCTGAACCGAGTGAGATCGTCATTACATCGATGGATGAGAAACTCATTGAAAATGCGATTAAATATGTGGAAGCGAATATTTCCCGTTCCGACTTATCAGTGGAAGAACTGAGTCACGAGTTGGGAATGAGCCGGGTGCACCTGTACAAGAAGCTGTTGCAGATCACCGGTAAGACTCCGATTGAATTTATCCGCATCATCCGCTTGAAACGTGCCGCCCAACTTTTGCGTGAAAGTCAGCAGAATGTATCGGAAGTTGCCTATCAGGTGGGGTTCAACAATCCCAAGTATTTCAGCAAATATTTCAAGGACGAATTTGGCGTTTTACCCTCTGTATACCAGGAAAAGGAGGGCAAATAACAAAAAGTACCCATTACTGAAACATCTGATAGTTTCATAAATCAAATAAGCCCTTTCCATTCAACATCGGAAGGGCTTGTTTTGTCTTTGATTTCTTACTTTTACAACCGGAGAAAACAACTTTAAAAACAATAATATGAAATTGAAAAACACTTCAGTTTATTTGCTCGCCGGATGGATGCTGATGGCATGTTCCGGTCGCGGGTATGAAAAGACGAGTAGTGGCATTATTGTAAATGTCGAGCAAGAACAACCGACGGACGTGCGTAAAGTGCGGGTCGAAGTGATGGGAGAGAAGCTGATCCGCGTGTCGGCGACTCCTGAAAAGAACTTTTCGAAGACAGAGAGTCTGATTACCGTTCCCCGGGAAAACAAAACGGATTTTAGTGTGGAGGAGAGTGAGGAAGCCGTTTCGGTAAAGACTTCACAGGTGTGTGCTGTTGTATCCAAAGCTACGGGAGAGGTGCGTTTCACGGATGCTGCGGGAAATCTGATACTGGCGGAAGATGCGGACGGAAGAACTTTTACACCGATTGAAGTGCAGGGTACGAAGGCTTATACGGTGCGTCAGGTATTCCGGTCGCCCGATGATGAGGCATTCTACGGACTGGGGCAGCATCAGGCTGATGAATTCAACTATAAAGGAAAGAACGAGGAACTCTTCCAGTATAACACGAAGGTCTCTGTGCCTTTCATTGTTTCCAATAAGAATTATGGGATTTTGTGGGATAGCTATTCGCTGTGTCGTTTTGGCGACCCGCGCGATTATTCGCAATTGAGTTCAGTGTTCAAACTCTATGATAAAGAAGGCAAGGAAGGGGCTTTGACTGGAACCTATGTGCCCGCTGCAACGGCAAGTTCGCAGACACTGGTGCGCAGGGAAGACTCCATCTATTTTGAACATCTGAAGTCCGAGGATTTATCCAAAGTGGTGAATCTGCCTGAGGGATTCCCTTTCATGGGTTCGCAAGTGACTTACGAGGGTGAGATAGAGCCGATGGAAAGCGGGGAGTTCCGTTTCATCCTTTATTATGCAGGTTATACGAAAGTGTATATTGATAATGAACTGGTGGTTCCCGAACGTTGGCGTACGGCCTGGAACCCGAATAGCTATAAGTTTGCAGTTGACCTGAAAGCCGGTAAGCGTGTTCCTTTGAAGATTGAATGGATTCCCGACGGATATGTCTCTTATTGCGGCCTGCGTGCATTGTCTCCTGTGCCTGCCGAAGAACAGAACAAGCAATCCTGGTGGGGGGAAATGCAGAACGAGATAGATTATTACTTCGTTTACGGTGATAATATGGACGAAGTGATCGGCGGTTACCGTAACCTGACCGGAAAATCGCAGATTATGCCGAAGTGGGCGATGGGATATTGGCAAAGCCGCGAACGCTATAAGACTCAGGATGAGATACTGGATGCCTTGAAAGAGTTCCGCCGCCGTCAGATTCCCATTGATAATATTGTGTTGGACTGGAGCTATTGGCCGGAGAATGCTTGGGGTAGTCACGAGTTTGACAAGGCGCGTTTCCCCGATCCGAAAGGTATGGTCGATTCCATTCATGCGCTGAATGCCAAGATGATGATTTCTGTCTGGCCGAAGTTCTATCGGACTACGGAACATTATAAAGAGTTTGACGAGAAAGGTTGGATGTACCAGCAGGCGGTAAAGGATAGTATCCGCGACTGGATTGGTCCGGGTTATGTCGGCTCATTCTATGATGCGTACGCCGAAGGTGCGCGCAAACTTTTCTGGAAACAGATGGAAGATCATCTTTATCCGCTCGGGATTGATGCCTGGTGGATGGATGCCAGCGAGCCGAATGTGCGCGACTGCACCGATCTGGCCTATCGGAAAGCACTGTGCGGTCCGACTGCCCTCGGCCCTTCCGACCAGTATTTCAATGCGTATGCGCTGATGAATGCTGAGGCTATCTATGACGGGCAGCGTGCCGTGGATAATGATAAACGCGTATTCCTGTTGACCCGTTCGGGCTTTGCCGGATTGCAACGTTACTCTACGGCCACATGGAGCGGTGATATAGCTACGCGCTGGGAAGATATGAAAGCGCAGATTTCTGCCGGACTGAATTTTGCCGTCAGCGGCATTCCTTACTGGACGATGGACATCGGTGGTTTCTGTGTGGAAAAACGTTATGAGGATGGGCAGAAGGAATTTAATAAGACCGGCCGGGAAAATGCGGATTATAAGGAATGGCGTGAGTTGAATACGCGTTGGTATCAGTTTGGTGCATTCTGTCCGTTGTTCCGTGCGCATGGCCAGTATCCGTTCCGCGAGGTGTGGAATATTGCTCCGGAAGGCCATCCGGCTTATAATTCCATCGTGTATTATACGAAGCTGCGTTATACGATGATGCCTTATATCTACTCGTTGGCGGGTATGACGTATTTTGATGATTATACAATCATGCGTCCGCTGGTGATGGATTTTTCGGAAGATACGAAGGTGAATAATATAAGTGACCAGTTTATGTTCGGTCCGGCACTGATGGCGGCTCCGGTGTATGAATACGGAGCGCGTAACCGTGAGGTGTATTTCCCGGCAGGTTGTGGCTGGTATGATTTCTATACCGGTAAGTATGTGGCTGGCGGACAGCGGCTGAATGTGGATGCTCCATACGAGCGTATGCCACTTTATGTATGTGAGGGGGCGATTGTTCCATACGGTCCGGACATGCAGTATAGTGATGAGAAACCGGCGGAGGAAATTACGCTGTATGTGTATGCCGGCCGGGACGGTGCGTTCACGTTGTATGAGGATGAAGGTGTGAATTACAATTATGAAAAGGGGCAATATGCCACTATTCCGTTTACTTACAACGATGCCGAAGGGAGTGTGACCATCGGTGACCGTGCCGGTGAATTCCCCGGTATGCTGAAAGAACGTACATTCAATATCGTGAAGGTGGGTAAGGATAAACCGCAACCTTTTGATATGAAGGCTAAAGGTACGGTGGTGAAGTATGACGGGAAGGGACAGAAGGTGAAGCTGTAAACAGTTAAATGATAATTTATCGGCGAGGGAATGGGTACGCGGACTACGCGGATAAGGCGGACGAACGCGGACTTTAATCTTTTAGACGCGGATGACACGGATGACGCGGATTTTTAAAGCTGCGCTATACATACCGGCATATCACACCGAAGGAAAAAAGAATCCGCGTCATCCGTGTCATCCGTGTCTGAAAGATTACTTGCACGCCGAAGGAGAACCTTGCTCCAGCGCTACGCTGGTAAATTATCATTTATAGAATAAAGATCATGAAACGATTATTACTAATACAAATATCCTGTTTTCTTCTTTTTCTGACGGTAGGAAGCTGCACCTCCGCTGAGAAGATGACGAACGACCGTCGGCAGGACTTTACCGCCGACTGGACCTTTCGTCTGGGTGATGATTCATTGGCCTCCTGTCCCGACTACGATGACACGGCTTGGCGGACATTGAATCTGCCGCATGACTGGGCCATCGAAGGAGAATTCAGTAAGGACAATCCCTCCGGTACGGGTGGCGGTGCGTTGCCCGGCGGCATCGGCTGGTATCGTAAAACCTTCATAGCTGATAAAGCGGACGAAGGCAAACGCCTTAGGATTGACTTTGACGGCGTATACATGAATTCCGAAGTTTTCATCAACGGTCATTCCCTGGGTGTACGCCCTTACGGATATGTTTCATTCAGTTACGACCTGACTCCCCATATTAAGTGGGGGGAAAAGAACGTCATTGCCGTCCGTGTGGACAATGCCGAGCAACCCAATTCCCGTTGGTATTCGGGCTGCGGCATCTACCGCAACGTGTGGCTCGCAAAACTCAATCCGGTGCATGTATCGCAATGGGGCACATACGTTGTGGCTGATGAAGTATCCAAGAACAACGCCCGGTTAGTGATACGTACCCAATTACAATACGATGTTGAGGCGCAAATGACGGATTCCGTGAGGCAAGCCGACGGCACGTATGTTGTGTTCGATTCGGAGATTGTTCCTCTGGCAGATGTCATTCTGCAATCCCGGCTGATTGATGCTGACGGAAATGTGGTGGGAGAGGCTGTTTCGGAGGTTCAGACGATGTCTGCCGTTCCGAATCGGGTGGAGCAGGAGATGGTCTTGGATAATCCGAACCTTTGGAGTCTTGATAATCCTTATATATATAAAGTAAGAAGCATTGTCAAAGAGAAAAAGACCGGTGAAGTACTTGATGTCTATGATACCCCTGTCGGCATCCGTACTTTTCGTTTCGATGCACAGAAAGGATTCATCCTGAACGGAGAACAAGTGAAGATAAACGGTGTCTGTATGCACCACGACTTGGGATGCCTGGGCGCAGCCGTCAACCTCCGTGCCATCGAACGCCAGTTGGAGATACTGAAAGAAATGGGATGCAACGGCATCCGTTGTTCCCATAACCCGCCCGCACCGGAATTGCTCGACCTTTGTGACCGCATGGGCTTCATCGTGATGGACGAGACATTCGATATGTGGCGGAAACGAAAAACAGCCCATGACTATTCCCGTTACTTCAACGACTGGCACGAACGCGACCTCACCGACCTGATACTCCGCGACCGCAACCATCCCTCCATCTTCATCTGGAGCATCGGCAATGAAGTGCTCGAACAATGGTCGGACGCGAAGGCAGATACGCTGACCCTTGAAGAGGCAAACCTGATACTGAATTTCGGACATGACAAAAGTATGCTGGCCCGGGAAGGTGAGATGAGTGTCAATTCTTTGCTGACGAAAAAGTTGGTGGATATGGTGAAGAAACTGGATGCCACCCGTCCCGTGACGGCAGGCTGTAATGAGCCGAATCCGAATAATCATTTATTCCGTTCGGAAGCGTTGGACATCATCGGCTTTAATTATCATGACGATTGGTTTGCAGGTGTACCCGAAAACTTTCCCGGTAAGCCGTTCATCGTGGCGGAAAGTGTGTCGGCACTGATGACGCGCGGTTATTACCGTATGCCGAGTGATGAAACGGTGCTTTGTCCCGAACGTTGGGATAAGCCTTATTATGATGCTTCGTTTTCTTGTTCTTCATACGATAATTGCCATGTTCCCTGGGGGAATAGCCATGAAGGAACCATGCGCCATGTGAAGAATAACGCTTTTATCAGCGGACAATACGTCTGGACGGGGTTTGATTATATTGGAGAACCCACTCCCTACGGATGGCCGGCACGCAGTTCTTATTTTGGAATTGTAGACTTGGCCGGTTTCCCGAAAGATGTGTATTACCTCTATCAGTCGGAATGGAATCCCGGAAAGGAAGTATTGCATCTCTTCCCGCATTGGAACTGGACGCCGGGTCAGGACATCGATATGTGGGCTTACTATAATAATGCCGATGAAGTGGAACTTTTTGTGAACGGTAAGTCACAAGGCATCCGTACAAAAGGAAAAGATGATTTTCATGTGATGTGGCGCGTGAAGTATGAACCGGGTGTGGTACGTGCCGTTTCACGCCGGAATGGAAAGACGGTGCTCGAACGGGAAATCCGCACTGCGGGTGAACCTGCGCAGATACGGCTGACGGCTGACCGGAGTGAAATAAAATCGGATGGGAAAGACCTCATTTTCATATCGGTAGAGATATTGGATAAGGATGGTCATCTTTGTCCGAATGCGGATAATCAGGTCATGTTTGATGTGCAAGGTGCGGGCTTCATTGCTGGTGTGGATAATGGCAGTCCCATTTCTATGGAACCCTTCAAGGCCGACCGTCGCAAGGCTTTCTACGGGAAGTGCTTGGTGGTGATTCAGAACAACAGTCAGTCAGGAGGGATTAAGCTGACGGCTACGGCAGATGGATTAAAATCGGCGGTGATGGTTGCAAGTAGTAAATAGTAACTACTTACTACCAACTACTAACTACTTATCTTATTAAATGTAATAATTATGAAGAAACAACTCTTTGCAACCCTTTTGTTTGCCTGCTCAGTAGGAACTCTGACTGCGCAGACTCCTGTGTATTTAGATGATACCAAACCTATTGAAGCACTCGTGAAAGATGCTCTCAGCCGCATGACGCTGGAAGAGAAAGTAGCCCTTTGCCATGCCCAGAGTAAATTCAGCAGCCCCGGCGTCCCCCGGCTCGGCATTCCCGAACTTTGGATGAGTGATGGCCCCCACGGCGTCCGTGCCGAAATCAACTGGAATGACTGGGGCTATGCCAAATGGACAAACGACAGCATCACTGCATTTCCTGCCCTGACCTGCCTTGCGGCCACCTGGAATCCGGAAATGTCCGCCATCTACGGCAAAGCTATTGGTGAAGAAGCGCGTTATCGCGAAAAAGATGTGCTTCTCGGTCCCGGTGTTAATATCTATCGTACTCCGTTGAATGGCCGGAACTTTGAGTATATGGGTGAAGACCCTTATCTGGCGGGAGTAATGTGTGTGCCTTATATTCAGGAAGTACAGAAAAACGGTGTAGCCGTCAGTGTGAAACATTACGCGCTGAACAACCAGGAGTTATGGCGCGGTCATATAGATGTGGAACTAAGTGACCGTGCCCTGCACGAAATCTATCTGCCCGCTTTTAAAGCTGCCGTACAACAAGGCGGTGCCTGGACAGTGATGGGAGCTTACAACAAGATACGTGGTCAGCATGCCTGTCACAACGACTTGATGTTGAATAAGATATTGAAAGATGACTGGGGCTTTGATGGCGTAGTTGTAACCGACTGGGGCGGTGCCCACGACACCTACGAAGCTGCCATGAACGGCCTGGACATTGAAATGGGCTCTTATACCAACGGTCTGACTTCTGAAAGTGCATTTACTTATGACGATTATTATCTGGCAAGTCCTTATCTCCGGATGTTGAAGGAGGGTAAAGTTCCCATGAGTACGGTAGATGATAAAGCTTCCCGTATCCTCCGCCTGATATTCCGTACAGCGATGAATCGTCAGAAACCATACGGCTCATTGACTTCTGAAGAGCATTACCGGGCAGCCCGTGAGATTGGCAACGAAGGTATTGTGCTTCTGAAGAATGCTCCGGCAACTGCCTCCAAGGGAACTTCCCGGCAGAAAACCGCAGCCCCGCTACTACCGCTTGATGCAGCAAAATACCAGCGCATCCTGGTAGTTGGTGATAATGCCGTCCGCTTGTTGAACGAGGGCGGTGGCTCCTCCGAACTGAAAGTGAAGGATATGGTTTCTCCGTTGGATGGTATGCGCTCCCTGTATGGTAACAAGGTGACTTATACCCAAGGTTATGCCGCCGGACGCCCTATGTATGGTCGTGCCGAAGAAATCCCGCAGGCCATAACAGACTCTTTACGTACCGCTGCAACGGAACTGGCTAAAGATGCTGACCTGGTTATCTTATTCGGCGGATTAAACAAAAATCACTTCCAGGACTGTGAAGCCGGCGACCGCCTGACGTATGGCTTGCCGTTCGGGCAGAATGAATTGATAGAATCTGTGCTGAGTGTTAATAAGAATCTGGTGTTGGTGTTGTTGAGTGGTAATGCTGTGGAGATGCCGTGGCTGAACAAAGTTCCGGCTATTGTGCAAGGCTGGTATCTGGGCTCTATGGGTGGCAATTCCCTTGCCGATGTTTTGAGTGGCGCGGTCAATCCCAGTGGCAAGCTCCCTTTCTCTTTCCCCGTGAAACTGACAGATTGCGGCGCCCATGCCTTTGATGAACTGAGTTATCCGGGAGATAGTATCAAGCAGGTTTATAAGGAAGACATCCTGGTAGGCTACCGCTGGCACGATACCAAGAAAACGCCTGCCCTGTTTCCTTTCGGCTATGGCTTGAGCTATACGACATTTACTTATGGCAAACCGGTAGCGTCCGCCAAAACAATTGCCGCTGATGGCACACTGACTGTAACCATCCCCGTGAAGAATACAGGAAGCGTTGCCGGAAAAGAGGTCGTACAGCTTTATATCGGTGATGAGAAATGCAGTGTCCTGCGTCCGCTGAAAGAGTTGAAGGCTTTCCGAAAGATAGCTTTGACACCGGGTGAAGAAAAAGAAGTTTCCTTCACTATAACTCCGGAGGACTTGAAGTTCTATGATGAGACGGCGGGTGAATGGACGGCCGAACCGGGTAAGTTCAAGGCTTATATCGGTGCTTCTTCTGCAGATGTCCGCGGGGTGGTACCGTTTGAATTGAAGTAAATAAGATAGTGTGACTGTTGGAGAATGGGAAGAAATGCGGGGTGTTTATCGCATTTCTTCCCATTCTTCTACAGTCATTGTTTCTGATGAGAAGTTTACACCGATGCGTATGATTGTCCGGCTGTCCGTGAGATACGGCCGGGCATACTGTCGCTCTTCAATTTGCTTCAGAGCCTCGGATGCGGAACCATCCAGCTTAAACTCGAAGATATAAATGTAGTTCTTGAATTCGAGAATGCAGTCCACACGGCCTTTGGCCTGTGTCTGCTCGTTCAGCAGGCGGCAGTTGTTCTCGCCCAGCAAGCGCAGGATGAGATAGAATGTGTATTGAAAATGCTTTTCGGCGGCTTCTTCAGATTTCACAGATCCGTGGGAGTCATAGGAAATGCTCGACAGGAAGGCGGTGAGTGAGTCGCGGAAGGCTCGCGTCTCGCCTTGTTTCAGCAGTTTGATGGCATCTGATATCCAGTTGGAAACCTCCATTTCTTTAGTTTTCAGATAGCCGGAAGCAATCATCGTGAGGAAGCCCTTGCGTACTTCGTTATTGGGGAAGTCCAGCAGGAATTCGCCGCTTTCCGGGTCATAATCCTTGATGGTGAGATATCCGCTCTGGTAAATCATCGGCAGGGGTTTCTCCACATCCGCTTTATAGTCCACAAACATTTCGGGAGCGTAATACCTTCCGGTCAGTTCGTTGAGCTGTTCATGGTTGTGCTGTAGCAACACCTGGAGGTAGGTGGGCGTACCGGTTTTGTACCAATAATCATCAATCCGATTGTTGATAAAAGCGTTGAGCAGGCTGAAGGGATTGTATACTCCTGTCAGTTTGTCGCTGAAATGATAGCCGTCATATTGCTGTTTAAGGCGTTCCTCCATCTCTTGCAAACTGTATTTATATTTTTGGGCCAATGCGGCAATCGGTTCGGCAAAGTGATGTTCCAATTCTTCCTGAGTGATGCCGCACAAAGTGTCAAAATCGGGATTCATGCTGATATCCCTCGGCTGGTTGAATCCACTGAACACACTGACTTGCGAAAACTTCGTCACCCCCGTGAGCAGCACGAATTGCAAGAAGTCGTCCGCACTCTTGAAGGTGGAGTAGAAAGCTTTCAGCGTATCCCGGTTGACGTCTTCCAGCGGAGTGTCGAGCACGTCGAGTATGGGCTTGTCATATTCATCTATCAGCACTACGGCACGTCGGCCGGTCTGCTCGAAAGCCTGCTTCAGTAGTGATTCAAAACGTTTGCCTATGGGGGCATTGACAGGTGTTTTACCGTAGATTTTTTCCCATTCACCTATATAGAACAGAATTGTTTCTGTGAGTTGTCCTTTCTCTTTATAAACTACTCCGTTGAAATCCATCTTGAACACCGGGTGCACATACCAGTTCTTCTCCAATTTCTCTATGGCAAGTCCTCGGAAAAGCTCTTTCTTCCCCAGAAAATAGTTTTCGAGCGTGCTGACCAGAAGGCTTTTCCCGAAACGGCGGGGGCGGCTGAGGAAACATACCGCGCTTGTGCTTACCAGGTCATATACCAAGGCCGTTTTATCCACATAAACGAAGTCGTTGATGCGGATCTTCTCGAAACTCTGTATTCCAATGGGGTATTTCATCATGATTCCTTCTTCTTTTTTCTGACGTTACTTGCAGGACAAAGATACTCAGTTCCTGCGACATCAACAAGCTTGCCGGGTAGTTTGTTTGGATGTTTCTGGCATGAGAAATCTCTTTGCGGTCGATTAATCTTTTTCTTAGGCATTTCTATTGCTTTTGTTGCCGAAGCTTAGTACATTTGTATACGAATACTATTTCTTTCCACCACGGGGATTCTTTCTCCATGATGGAAAGAATAAATGTTTACTGCGATTTCCCTTAGCCGTCGTAGGAAAAAGAGATAGAAATGGCGGCGCGACCACTTAACCCCGGCACTTCATGTTTTCTGATGTGGAGTACCCCATAAAAAATAGATAGATGAGTGCATATTATGATCTTTTTGAGAAGCCTGACATTCGCCAAACTGGTGAACAGCAATCCCTTTACGCCCGTTTCATACCTAAAGGAACCATTGAACGGAAAGAATTTATAAACCGTGTCCACCTTTTCACCGGCATCAGCCGCAGCCTGTTGGAAGGTGCGATGGCCGCCTTTATGGACGAGTTGCGTGACTGCCTTGCCGATGGTTGGACGGTGGAACTGGGCGAACTTGGCTATTTCACCCCTTCACTGAATTGCCGGCGTGAAGCAATGGAAAAAAAAGAACTGCGTGCCGCTTCGGTGACGCTTCGCGGCTTGAACTTCCGTTTGGGGAAGGAATTCTATAAAGAATTGGATAAAAAGATGCGGTTGGAACGCCATCCGCAGTCGTCATCCAAGCCCGAATCTTCTACGCCGCTTCTGTCCGTAGAGCAGCGTTTCCGCTTGCTTGATGAGTATTTGCAACAGGAACAGCCCTGCATCAACCGTGCACAGTATGCCCGTCTGACAGGACGCAGCGTGAAGCAGGCGGTTACGGACTTGAACCTGTTTATTGAGGATGGATTGCTGATAAGGTGTGGAGCGGGGAGGAGTGTGGTGTATATGAGGAATAAATAAATTATTAGTCGATTAAATCATAAAACCGGAAATTTGGTTGTTAAATCCGTAATTTATCTATTATGACATTGAAAATGACAGGCTATCTTTGCAAAAAAATAAAAACAGAACAATGAAAGAAATAAGAATAGACTGTGCCCACCAAAGCGAAGCGGATTTGCTCTTGGCAAAGGAGCAGGCACAACTGCTTTTCCGGTTGAACCACACTATGCCGATGACAGAAGAATACGATGAACTGCTTCATCGGCTTTTTCCTGATATGGGGACGGGGAGCCGGATTAATACCCCGCTAACAGTGGTACGTGCCCATAATGTGAAAATAGGGAAAAACGTTATTATCATGAACGGCTGTCTGATGATGTCTGCCGGTGGCATTACCATTGATGATGAAGTACAGATAGCCGCTAATGTACAACTTATATCAAATAATCATGATCTTGAAAACAGGATGGTTATTACTTGTAAACCTGTGCATATCTGTCGTAGGGCATGGATAGGAGCAGGTGCTACTATTCTTCCGGGTGTGACTATTGGAGAAAATAGCGTAGTAGGTGCGGGAAGTGTGGTTACCCGTGATGTTGAGTCCAATACTATAGTAGCCGGAAATCCCGCACGCGTTATTAAAAAGATATGAAATAAATAGTGCGTGGGCGATTCTATAAGTTTGTAGTAATGACTGCAAGGTTCAATAAGGCTCGCGTAATCAAGAAAAAGTCTGCTTGTAGAGATGCTCCCCAAAGCATCCATTCATTATCAGCTCTTTAGTTCTTTCTCTTGTAGAGCCTATTGCCAAATCTTCTTCTTTTCCGTCTTCTCTTGTTTTTCCTTCATTCTATCCCCTGTAGAGATGACGATATTGTAATGTGTTGTTTGATAGTGATTTACTTAAATTATCGGTAGATGCCATTTCCTTGCTTTCCGATGCATCTCACCCTAACTTTGCAACATCGAATCTGAGAAACCAAAACGTCTGACTGTTGAGGCCTCACGGTGAAATGCTGCTTGCTTCCGGATGAGATAAGAGAAATGTATTATACCTATTATTATTAAATCATTAAAAACAGAAAAGATTATGGCAATTAAGTATGAAGTAAAGAAAGTAGTATTTGGTTTTGACAAAACTAAAACCGAAAAGTTTGTGGCTCAGGCGAAAGTATTGGGAATGGTAGAATTTAAGACACTCTGCGAAGAAGTGCAGAAGGTGAGTATGGCTCCACGTGGCGTGGTGAAGATGGTGATTGATGGGCTGATCGACACCTTGAATATGGATTTGGATAAAGGATATTCCGTGCAGTTGGGGGATTTCGGTTGTTTCCGTCCCGGACTGAATGCGAAAAGCCAGGCGGGAGTGAAGGATGTGGATGCCAATACGGTGTATCGTCGTAAAATAATCTTCAGTTCAGGAGTCTACTTTAAGGAAATGCTGAGTAAGGTTAGTGTAGAAAGGCTGGAATTGGGTAAGGGTACTGTGGTCAAAGACGCAGTCGTTAATCCGAAACCGGACGGAAGTGGCTCCGGTGAAGGTGGTGGCGTGGATGAGAATCCTTTGGGATAACAACTAAATAAGCTTGGACAGGAAGAGAATGGCAAAAAGTTTCTTCCTGTCCTATTTTATAGTATCTTTGCCCGTGACATTGATATGGATGAGAATGTTAGTAATAACGCTTCTCCGATAAGGCGAGGCATATTTATATTTTGCGTATGAAAACACTAATCTTGTTTTTCCTTACTTCTGCTTCTTCACTAATCGCAGTGGCCGATACGTTGGCAGATAACCACAATCATCAGCTTTATTACACCACTCCGGCTACCATTTGGGAAGAAACCCTGCCTTTGGGTAACGGGCGTTTGGGTATGATGCCCGACGGAGGTATTGACAAGGAACATATTGTACTGAATGAAATTTCACTTTGGAGCGGTATGGAGGCCGATTACGGTAATCCCGATGCATCCCGCAGTTTGCCTGCCATTCAACAACTTTTGTTTGAAGGTAAGAATAAAGAGGCACAAGAGCTGATGTATAACAGTTTTGTTCCTAAGAAACCCGAATCGGGTGGTACTTATGGCAATTATCAGATGTTGGCCGACCTTACTTTGAATTTCAGTATTCCTGTCAAAAAGAAATTTGCTTCCGATGAGGTGGTTCCGGTCACCAATTATCGTCGTTGGCTCGATTTGCGTGATGCTGTGGCCTATACTGCTTTTACGAAAGGGGGCATTGATTATCAGCGTGAATATTACACTTCCCGTGATAAGGATGTCATGATTATACACCTGACAGCCAGTCGCCGCCGTTCTCTCTTTTTCACAGCTTCTCTTTCCCGTCCGCAGCAAGGGACGGTGTCTTTGGTTCCCGGCAGGGGGAAGGAAGCGGGTACACTTTTGCTGGAAGGTGCCTTGGATAGTGGCAAACCCGGTCAGGACGGAATGAAATATCGGGTTGCCATGAGGGTGGTTTCCAAAGGGGGGAAGCAGTTTATTTCTGCCGAAGACGGCATAATGTTGACGCAGGGGACGGAAGCCTGGCTGATAATTTCCGCTACTACTTCCTATGCCGCTGTCGGCACAGATTTCCCCGGAAGTCGCTATAAAGAAGTTTGTGACAGCCTGCTGGATGCCGCCACGCCTCCCAGCTCTCAACTTTCCATTCTCGATCCTCAACTTAATAACTCCTCCCATCGCGAACTTTATGACCGCGTTTCTTTAACTCTTCCTGCTACGGAAGATGATGCGTTGCCGACCAATGAGCGTATCGTTCGTTTCACAGAACGGGAATCTCCTGCCTTGGCTGCGCTGTATTATAACTATGGCCGTTATTTGCTTATCAGTAGTACCCGTCCCGGCAGCCTGCCACCGAATTTGCAGGGATTGTGGGCGAATGGGGTGCAAACTCCCTGGAATGGCGACTATCACACCAATATCAATATTCAGATGAATCACTGGCCTCTTGAACAGGCCGGCCTTTCGGAACTTTATCAGCCTTTGACGGGTCTTGTTGAACGCCTTATTCCTTCAGGAAAGGAGACTGCCCGCACCTTTTATGGCAGTCATGCCCAAGGCTGGGTGCTCCACATGATGACGAATGTCTGGAACTATACGGCTCCGGGCGAACACCCTTCCTGGGGCGCGACTAATACCGGTGGCGCCTGGCTGTGTGCACATCTTTGGGAGCATTATCAATATACCCAGGATATAGAATATCTGAAAAAGATATATCCCATACTGAAGGGTGCTTCTGAGTTTTTCCATTCTACAATGGTGCGTGAACCTAAGCATGGTTGGCTGGTGACGGCTCCTACGTCTTCTCCTGAGAACGCTTTCTTTGTAGGAGACGACCCGACACCTGTCAGTGTTTGCATGGGGCCGACGATGGATGTTCAATTGTTGACTGAACTCTATACGAACGTGATTGAAGCCGCCTCTATATTGGAGTGTGATGATGATTATGCTGCGAAATTGCGGGAGGCTCTGGAGAAGTTTCCACCAATGCAAATCAGTAAGGGCGGCTATCTACAAGAGTGGCTGGAAGATTATAAGGAACAGGATGTACATCATCGTCATGTTTCCCATCTTTATGGTTTGCACCCGGGTAATTTGATTTCTCCTGACGCTACGCCCGAACTTGCCAATGCTTGTCGTGCTACGCTGAACCGTCGCGGGGATGGTGGCACAGGTTGGAGCCGTGCCTGGAAGATAAACTTCTGGGCGCGCTTGGGTGATGGCGATCGTGCCTGGACGCTTTTCAAAAGTCTTCTTCATCCGGCTGTCGATCCACAGACTAAGCGTCATGGTAGTGGTACGTTCCCGAATCTGTTTTGTTCGCATCCTCCTTTCCAGATTGATGGTAATTATGGTGGCGTGGCCGGTATTGGTGAAATGCTGATGCAGAGCCATGAAGGGTTTATTCATCTGTTGCCTGCCTTGCCGAAGAGTTGGCATACTGGAAACTTCCGTGGGATGAGAGCCCGTGGTGGTATATCGGTAGATTTAGAGTGGAAAGACGGAAAGGCGGTGAAAGCTATACTTACGGCAACTGCATCGGGAAATTTTCACATAAAGATGCCGGCAGGCGTCAAACAGGCAAAAACAACACTGAACGGGCAGGGAAATACTTATACAAGTAAGACAATTTCTTTGCAATTGGCTACGGGGGACTCTTGTGTATTGTCATTTGATTAAAGTGGTATACCTCATGTGTATTAAGTAGGTATATGTAATAGAGGTGTTGTAACTTTATTTGTTATTTTTGGTTAAATATTTTATGGTTTTTGCAGTAATATATAATTTTGCAGTAACAAAATTAAATGAAAAGAAATAAAGAGGGATTTTATTAGTGTCATGTATTTATGAAAAGCATAGTAATTGCGTGCCATTTAATGTTATTTTTTTGGTTTAATTTATCTGCGCAAAATCTAACGGTATATCAAGATACATTACATATTCATATAAATTTTCGGCAGGGGTATTCTTCTGTCGATTCCTCTTATTGTGACAATCGGGCACAGTTGGACAGCTTGGTTACGCTGTTGAATGGTGCTGTCGGTGATTCGCTTTCCATTGTGAGATCTGTAACGGTGAAAGGGTGTGCCTCGCCTGAGGGATATACATCTTGGAATCATACTCTGTCGGAAAAACGCGCCCGGAATGTGCGTGCTTATATTCTTGAAAAAGTTTCTTTGGCTGATTCTGTGGTTCATGTCGGTCCTTCCGATGTGGGGTGGGAACTGTTGAGTGAAATGATTGCGGCTTCCGATCAACCTTGGCGTGATGAGGCTGTTGAAATCATTGCAAATACACCTATCTGGATATTTGAGGAAGGACGTATTGTGGACGGACGCAAGAACCGTCTGTGTATGTTGCGGGGTGGTCGTGCATGGAGATATATGTCGGAACATTTTTTCCCGGTCTTGAGAAATACCCGTTTTCAGATAATTTATGAGAAAGAATTGCTTCACAAGCCTTTGGTAGAGGCAAAGGAAGGAGTAGCGGATGGCAATGTTTTCAAGGCGGAGAAACTGGAAACGGACTTGGTGACAACCGATACGTTGATGCTTGAACCGGAGAATGGAGCAGTGCATGACGCTCTCGCTCGCATATCCGGAGAGGCGTTTGCCGATAGTGGAGTGGAGACGGAGTTACAGGAAACAGGAAAAGAACAGGTGCGGAAAGAGCGCAGGCGGGGATTATTGCTCAAGACCAACTTGTTGTATGATGCCGTCACTGTGCCCAATGTCGGGTTGGAAGTTCCGTTAGGAACAGTATGGTCGGTGGGTGCCAACTGGATGTATGCATGGTGGAGTAACGGGGCAAAGCATCGTTACTTAAGGACGTATGGCGGTGATGTGGAGCTGCGCAGATGGTTTTCTCCGAAACACCGAAGCAGGACATGGATGTGCGGCCACCATGTGGGAGTGTATGGGCAAATGCTGACTTACGATGTGGAGTGGGGAGGCATGGGCTACCAAGGCGACCACTGGACATGGGCGGCGGGGCTTTCTTATGGATACTCATTGCCCGTAGGCAAGTTCTTCAATATCGACTTTACTTTAGGTGTAGGCTATCTGCAGGGCGACTACATGAAATACAATCCGCAGGACGACTGCTATGTGTGGGATTCTACCCACGGGCGGAAATGGTTCGGGCCTACCAAGGCGGAAATTTCTCTCGTTTGGTTTATTGGCGGACGCTACGAGCGGAAAGGAGGTGCGCGATGAGCCGGTTTATTGAAAAATGTTGTGTGGTGTTTCTGCTCGTGTGGCTGCTTCCGGCGTGCGACCATAAAGAACTTTGCTTTGACCATGCCCACATGGTCGACCTCGATATCCGTTTCGACTGGTCGGAGGCGCCCGATGCCGATCCGCGTACTATGGTGGTGCACTTCTTCCGGATGGATGGAAGCTACTACACCAGCCGGGAGTTGCCTCGGGCTGCAGGCGGAAAGGTACGTATGGAGGCGGATGAATATATGTTGTTGTTCCACAACGGAGAAATGGAGTTTGTGGGAGAGGACGGCAATACGTACGACTCCTTCTGGGTCTATACCAAACCCCAGTCCATCCTCGACCCGATGGGAAGAGGCGAGTTGTCGGCACTACCCCCTGAGGCTACGGCAGGCGAGCCGGTGCGCGGCATCCCCGAAGTGGTGTGGGGCGGGCAATATACGTATCTCAATGTGCAGCGGGGGGTAGAAGGGCAGTCTGTTACGCTGAAACCGGCCGAGGTGACCACGTGGTATACGATAGAGGTGTGCAATGTGGAGAATATGGATCCAATGCTCGATGTGAGTGGTGCCTTGTCCGGTATGTGCGAGGGATGGCGGCTGAAAGAAGGCGTATCCGCGGGTGTCTCGGTGACCATGCCGTTCGAGTTGGAACGCCGCTATGATGAGAAAAAGCTTGTGGCGCGCTTCCCGACGTTCGGGCATTGTCCCGTCAGTGTGGGAAAGCATACATTTTTTATATATACTTCACGGCAGACGTATTATGACTTTGACGTGACTGACAAGATACATGATGGTAATGGTGGCGTGGACGAACCCAAGGAAATCCATATCGTGATTGACGATGGCATAAAACTTCCTCCGGCTACGGGAGGAATGACACCCTCCATTGACGGGTGGGATGATGTGGTGAACAATGACATAAATATGAATTGAAAAGAGATAATGAAAATTTAATAAACTTAACAAGAAAAATGGTTATGAAAAGGAATGTAAAGCTATTAGGCACAATGGCAATGCTCTCCATGGCATTAGCCTCTTGTACAACTGATGAATTGAAGGAGGTTTATCAGGGTGAAAAAATTTCGTTTACTACACGGATGACGCGGGCAGTGGCGACAACCACTAATAATTTGAAGGCTTTTAGAGTATATGCGGATGCTGATGGATATCCTGATTGGTTTATAGATGGTGATACTGCTAGAAGGGATGGAAATAGTAATATTTTTTCGATCTTGTCAAAGACAGGAGGAAGTTACTTTTGGCCTTCAGATGTGAAAAAAATTAAATTTTGGGCTTATGGGCCTATTGATCCTGATAATTCAGAAAATAGTATTAATATAAAGCCTAATATGACTGTAGGAACTCAAAGCTTTGAACATTTTTCTCCATCTTCTGATGATGATAAGGATAAGAAGCATATGATAGATGGAGGAAAGTCGCATAAAGATTTTATTGTGGCTTATGCTGAGGCTGAGCGTGGTGGCACTAATACTGATGGAACAACAGTAGAGTTGCATTTTAATCATGCGTTATCGCAGATTGTAGTCAAAGCGAAGTGTCCTGATGTTGAGAAAAATGTAAAAATTAGAGGAGCATGGTTGATGAATGTAAAATCAACAGGTTTACTTGTGTTTCAGGATGGATATGTAAATAATATGAAGTGGACTACTACTGCAGATCTTGGGAATTATGGTGTAACATTGGGAAGTGTAAAAGAGGTGACACCAAGAACTGATTATAGTTTTTTAATAGGTTCAAATGATGAGGAAAATAATACCAGTTTGATGCTTGTTCCACAAAAAGATGACGCTGTAGATATGTGGAATCCAGACAGTAATCCGGATGGTGCATATATATTGTTGCTTTGTCGTGTTGAGGCTGTACATAAAGGTGCTACACATACGGGGGGAAGCACAGATGATGTATTAGTGGAGGGTAACAAACATATTCATCAGCTTTTTCCTGTTAGAGACAAATATAATGCAAAAGAATATGGATATACTTGCGTAGCTATTGAACCGGATTGGGAACCTGGTAAAAAGTATGTTTATAACCTGGAGTTTTGTGGTCCTAAGAGTGGGGCTGGAGTTTACCCTCCTGAGAATGTAGGTTCAACTCCTGGATTACCTGCAAATGGTGAAGATCTTGAGATTGTAACGAAGCGTCCTGACGACAAAAATGTTGGTGATCCAGTTCTTGATAATCCTATTAAATTTAAAGTGGATGTTATCGACTGGGATAATGGAAATGTTCCTGATATCCCTATGCCTTAACAAATAAATTAGTAATTTAGTAAATATCCCCATGATTATGCGACGTTCTTCTATGCCCCGTCCGATGTCCGGTTTTGCAGCCGGCATGTTGACATTCGTTTTGTCCTGTTGCTTTTCATCGTGTGTGGACGACACATTCGACAAGTACGGTCAAGGTGTATCCGCTCCGTTGTCATTTGCGGTAAATGTGCCGGATGGTTGGACCAATGGTTCCACACGTGCCGCCGACACGGACATAAGTATAAAGAAGATGTCGCAATCCGGAGGTTTGCAACAATTATATTTGGTTACGGAAGTTTCGGAAGCCGCTGTTGAGGCAGCGGCTTCCGATGCAGTAACCCGTGGCGCCCCGGTGACGTCCGGGGATAAGTTCATAGAGCAGAGTTTCGGCCTTTCGGCAATATGCTATGCAGGTGGATGGCCCGATAATTCTGAAGAAGAAAAACAATTGACTACTAATTTTGCCCATAACTTGAGAGTTAAAAAGAGCCCGACCGGTACAGAATGGATACCCCAATCCAAACTCGACTGGCTTGGCTCCGGAAATATAAAATTTTTTGCTTATTCACCCTATTCCGAGGATTTCAAACCGGACAATGAGCCGGGCAGTGATGATGAAACGGAAAACAGTGTAGCGGGAGGAAACCTCAGCCATTCCGCACCTACAGCCTCAGGCATCCCCACCCTTACTTACACCGTATCCACAGTTGCTAAGAACCAGCCTGATTTAATGGTAGCGGTATCCGATGTTCATGATCAGGGAAAGGGAAACAATGGCGCCGTTCAGTTGCAATTCCGGCATGCCTTGACAGCCGTAACTGTAAAGACCGGTAAGGAGATGCTTAAAGGCATTATCAAAGAAGTGACTTTTTCCGACGTGTACGGGAAAGGAACTTATCAATTCGCTACCAATGCGGATAATCTTGGCAGTTGGACCACTGACGGGGAGAGACCAGGGGACTTCACTATAGCAAGAGAGGTTGCGGTGTCGAACACGGAAGATACCGGCGGTACAGAAGATACACAGGAAAAAGAAAATAATTACGTAGACCCCGATAATCCCGTTTCCATTGTTGACGGAGAGTTTACTTTGATGATGATTCCTCAAACGCTTCCTAAGGAGGCTAAGCTGACCATCGAATTTGTAAACGAAATGACCGGTAGGGAACATACACTGACAGCCAATCTTAGCCCGGAGGGGAAAACTAAGTGGGAAATCGGGAAAAAGGTGACCTATTCCGTTTCCACTAACGGGATAGCAATTACTCCGGTGGTAGAACTCAGTATTAACGGACAGAAAGTCGCTCCATTCTCGGTAGATGGAGAAGAGATAGATGAAGAAAGCGAATGGAAAGACTCTCTTTGCATTAGCGGATATCTGCCGAATGTTGATTTTATTGCGTACGCCAAAGTGGCGCAGGCGGACCAACCGGAAGATAAGGTAGCTTTGCCTTACGTCATAGAATGTTCGACGGATAATGGCAAGACCTGGAACTCTACTGTTTCGATGGCTCATGTTCCCGATGCCGCTGTTAATATATGGAATCCTGTGGCGGAGACTGCCCGCGCATCCGATGAGGATGTTGACAAACGCGTTTCCGGTGTTATGTTTCTGCCCCAGCAGCCGGCTTATTACAAAATGCAGAAAGAATTCTTCCCTTTAAATTTTACACCTGCTTCGGGAGTGGCTACAAGCACGAAAGATGCACCTTATGACTTGACGCAAGGTGGCGAAACCGCCAATTGCTATATTGTGAACCAACCGGGGTATTATTCTTTCCCGGCTATTTATGGGAATGCCCGTAAGAGTGGAAACCTAGGTGATGGAAAGGGTGGAGTGTCTAATCTAGATGCTTATACTTCAAATGAAGAGGCACAATATGTATTGAAGAAATTTGTAAAACATGATGACCTGCCTATTGATGATATACATGTGAAGGGGGCTCGAAGAGCGGCGCTTGTATGGCAAGATGCCCCCGGTCTTGTGACAGATGTGTCTTATGATGAAACTACCAATATGGTAAAATTCCATGTAGCCAAAGAAACACTGACCCAAGGTAATGCAGTGATTGCCGTACTTGATGGAGAAGGGGACGATGCTACGATTTTATGGAGTTGGCATATATGGGCCACTCATTACCCTTGGTATGCCGGTTATAATAAGGAGGATTATAAAGTGCAGTCCGGTCATGAGGATAAACAAGAGTTTTATTTAGCTCCTTGTAACCTTGGTTATTGTGATTCCCACAAGGGAGATTCTTCAAGAACTATACAGGTGCGTTTTAGATTTATATTGGAGAATGTAGTCGATATCGAGCATAAGGAGAGAATTGTTATCTTTCATTTTCCACAGCCTGGGATTGTAGAATCATTGGCTGGGGATAATACTTATTTCCAGTGGGGACGGAAAGACCCGATGCTTCCGGGAGTTTATAATGCGGAAACGATAAATAATGAAAAATTGTTGCCTAGCCCCGATGAAAACCAAAAACCAGTTAAAGGACAATTGACTATGGCAAACAAAAAGTATTATCCGGGTATTAGGGAGTTTGGGCGAGGTGTCTCACGGGTGCCTATAGGAGAGGCTATCAAGAATCCGCATTTGCATTATATGAATATTAAAAAAGGTGATTATAACGATGATAGATCTCATTGGCATAATGGAGAAAATGCTGACTATAAATTGGCACAGATTATTAATTTATGGGATTCTCAACTGAGTGGAGGTGGTCAGCAGTATTGGCATTTTGAAGGAGCTAAATCTGTATACGATCCCTCTCCTGCAGGCTATCATATTCCGCCGGTAAATGCGTTTACAGGATTCGGAGCTCTTTCAGGTAAAGTTCTAAATGGTAAAGATGATGGTAGTGGTCAAAACCATAATGAATATAAGATAAGTGACTATGACAAAGGGGGGGAGAATTTTGTGATACAATGTGTCTTAGAGGGCAAATATATAAAAGGTTGGAAATTAAGAAGTGCGGCTACCGGAAAATTTATCTTCTTTCCGGGATGTGGCCTTAGAGATATGGGAGAAAAAAACAATGATCCCTATTTTAAGGATAGAACATGGGCGGCACATGCGCAACTTACATTTATTGCAACCTCTTCTATGAGTTCTGTTAATGCGACTGCTCAGAATACGATTATCTATTTGGATCAAAGAGATTACGGAATGGATAATCCAACACATGATGCTTTTGTTGTTAGAGCGGGTACTAATAAAGCCTATGGCTTTTCTGTGCGTCCGGTGCTTGACTAGTGATTTCATTGCCGGACAGAAATAATCTTCAGAGGATTTGTCCGTTGCATTTGAATCTTTTACATTTGCACGTTGTTAACGTATAAGTGCCTAATGCAACATAGTTATGAAGAACAAGCTTGCTTTATTTTTTCTTGCGCTCTCCTTGTTGGCATCCGCAACGGTCAGTGCACAAATCCGTGAGTTGGAACGTTCCACGCCGGAAGCCGAAGGGGTGTCTTCCGGAGCGGTTATTGCTTTGATGGACTCTCTGATGGGACTGCCTAAAACTGATATACACAGTGTAATGGTGCTGCGTCATGGTAAAGTCATTGCCGAAGCCTATCCCGCGCCTTTCGCACCGGAATATCGCCATACCGTATTTTCCTGTTCTAAAACCTTTGTCAGTGCCGCTGTCGGTCTTGCCATCTCCGAGAACCGCCTGCGGCTGACAGACCGTGTTGCTTCTTTTTTCCCTGACCAACTTCCGGATAGCATATCAGCAAACCTTGCTGATATGACCGTCCGTAACTTACTGAACATGACTTCCGGTGTTACTCCGGACTGGAATATGCGTAATGTCCGTACCGACTGGATAAAAGGTTATTTGGGAAAACAGGTAAAAGTCCCTGGCGAGCATTTCGATTATGACTCCATGAGTTCCTACATTCTTTCCGCCATTGTGCAGAAAGTGACCGGAATGAAGGTGTTGGACTATCTTCGGATGAAACTCTTTGAGCCGATGCACATCACCGATATATCTTGGGAAGTCAGTCCTGAGGGCATCAATACCGGGGGATGGGGCGTATATATACAGAGTGAGTCACTGGCAAAATTTGGTCAGTTGCTGTTGAATCGTGGTGTATGGAAGGGTAAACAACTACTTCCCGCCTGGTGGGTAGACCAAATGATGGCGAAACAATCGGATACGGGTAGTTTTGGTTATGGCTATGGCTATCATATGTGGCTTTGCGAATATCCGGGTGCCATTCGTATGGACGGAGCTTTGGGGCAATATGTGCTCATCATACCCGATAAGGACATGGTAGTGGTCATCACCGAATGTACCCTGATAGATGGAGTTACGCAACGTCGCTTGGTATGGAACCACCTGTTGCCTGCCGTAGTGGATAGCCAGCCGTTGATATTAGGGAAAGATTATAAGCGTTTGCAAAAAAAACAATCGTCTTACCAATTGCCGGTAGTACGGGGAAAGGCAACTTCATCGCTTGCCGGGGAATATGCGGATAAAAGCATTATGCTGGAATCGAATAAGTTCGGCTGGCAGTCCTTTAATTTTCGTTTCAAACAGAAAGAAGTGATAATGACGGTAACGGAAACTGACGGAATAAAATATGACCTCGCGTTCGGTTATAAGCAATGGAGAAAGTCTTCTATTGAGGCCTATCCACCTTATTCCATTGAAGCGAAGGGACATTTCAACGGAATAGAAGGCCCTTTCTATGTGGCGGGAAGCTATGCCTGGCCGTTCCCTTCTACATTGGAATTGAAAGCTCATTACGTCAACTGGATTACGGCTCTCAATCTCGCTTTCCGCTTTGACGGGGAGGATGTGCAGCTGACAGTGAAAGAGAACTATTCCTCCGAGGCGAAAGTGATTAAAGGAAAGTTATGCGATTAACCCCAAATGCCTGTAAGAGTATCCTTGCCTGCTGTTTCCCGTAGGTATATTTATTTTCTCTTATTGATATCTGTTTGCCGAGTTGCACAACTAAGTTTCACTAAGTTGTACAACTCGGTAACTCCTACATGTATATCTTAGTATTACCAAGTTGTGCAACTTGGTAAATGGATGTTGCTGATAAAAATCTCTTTTCCCACCGATAAAAGTAATGGATGCTTAGGAGATAAGCTGTGATGCTTTTAGTGCGAAATATATCCGGTTTTACTTATCTTTGCATCCAATAAAGAATTTATCAGTTATGAACCGTATCACACTAACCTTGAAACGCCCTTTCATCTGGTTGAGTCGCTTTCGTCACCGTTGCGGTTACGGGGTACATTCACCTTTTGCCTTCAACCTGATTACGCAAGTTATTTATGAGAGTACTCCTTATTATAGGTATAAGGATCTGGCTGTGGAACAAAAAAAACTGGCTTCACAGAAAGACAAAAACTGGATGTATGAATCGAAAAAAGTGAAACGTCTTTTGTTCCGCTTGGTCAACTATACCCAGCCCGATACTATTGTAGATGCCGGTAGACTGGCTGCTTCTTCCCTTTATCTGAAAGCTGGAAAAGAAGGGGCGGACTATACTTCCGCATCCGAACTTTCCGAACTGTTTCTGGAAGCTGGAGTACCCGTAGACTTCCTTTATCTGCATGATTACCGCCATCCGGAATTTGTAGAGGAAGTGTTTCGTATCTGCGCCATACGTACTGCGAAGAAATCTGTTTTTGTTGTAGAGGGAATAAGATATACTCCACAAATGAAAAAGCTCTGGAAACGTATGATGCAGGATGAGAAAGTGGGCATTACGTTCGACCTTTATGATATCGGCATCCTCTTCTTTGATAAAACTAAGATAAAACAGGACTATATTGTCAACTTTTGATTATCTTTAGGCGTTTCAATAGTGATAAACATTAATCGTTATGAAGATATATACCAAAACCGGAGATAAAGGTACTACCTCATTGGTAGGTGGCACTCGTGTGTCTAAAACCCACGTTCGTCTTGAAGCGTATGGCACAGTGGATGAGTTGAATGCTAACTTAGGCGTGCTCATCACTTATCTGCCCGATGAAGAAGACAAAACACTTGTCCGCCACATCCAGGACAGTCTTTTTGCAGTCGGCTCCAATCTGGCTACTGATCTTGAAAAGACGGATTTGAAGTGTGCCAGCATCATTCACCCCGAAGAGATAGAACGCATTGAGAAGGAAATAGACCGTTTGGATAACCTTCTCCCCCCGTTGCATGCTTTTATATTGCCCGGTGGCAGTCGCGGTGCCTCTGTTTGTCACGTTTGCCGTACGGTTTGCCGCAGGGCTGAACGTCGCATCCTGGCTTTGGCGGAACAATGTGAGGTTGCTCCTGAATTACTCGCCTACGTGAACCGTTTGTCCGATTATTTGTTTGTCTTGTCACGGAAAATCAACCAGGATGAGAAAAAAGATGAAATATTTTGGGATAATAGTTGTAAGTGAGAGATTTTATTATACTTTTGCCGAAAAATAGAAAGTAGGACTTAATATTCACAATTTTAATACTTAGGATTATGTATTGGACATTGGAATTAGCATCTAAATTGGAAGATGCTCCCTGGCCGGCAACCAAGGACGAATTGATCGATTATGCCATCCGTTCGGGCGCTCCGCTTGAAGTGATTGAGAATTTGCAGGAAATGGAAGATGAAGGCGATATTTATGAGAGCATCGAAGATATTTGGCCTGATTATCCAAGTAAAGAGGATTTCTTCTTTAACGAAGAGGAGTATTGATACGCTTTTTTTAAGCTTTGCCCTGGTTGCAAAGTAGTTAACACATAGAAAGAGGTAGTCCGTAGACCTGTTTACAACGGGTTAAAGGGCTGCCTCTTTTTTTATATTTGTTCCATTATGACTGAAACACGAGAAGAAACGGCAGGCCGCTTGCCGGAATTGAAAGAACGGCATTTGCCCGTAGATTGTCGGGAAGCGGTACATGCGCTTTTGAAAGAGACTTACGGGTATGAACAATTTCGTGACTTGGAAGTGTACGACGATTTGTTCAAGGGGAAGGACACGCTTCACATTTCGCAGGGGCAATTGATAGAAAGTGTCATTGCCGAAGCAGAGAGGGCGCGCAATGGGGAAACAGAGGTTGACAACATTTTGCTGACGGCACCCACTGGAGCAGGAAAATCCTTGTTGTTCCAGTTGCCCGCCATCTATTTGGGCAATGAATACGGATTGCTTACCATTGTAGTATCTCCCTTGAAAGCACTGATTGTAGACCAGGTGGAAAGTTTGCAGGATCTGGGATATATGCGCGTGGCTTATGCTTCTTCCGACTTGTCGCCCGAACAAAAGAATGAAGTGTACCGGCAAGTGCGCGAAGGTGAAGTGGATTTATTCTATCTTTCACCGGAGTTGTTGCTTTCGTATGACATCAAGCATTTTGCGGGCGAACGTCGTATCGGTTTGGTTGTAGTGGATGAGGCTCATACGGTGACTACCTGGGGTAAGGAATTCCGTGTGGATTACTGGTTCCTCGGTCGTTATCTGCAGGGGTTGAAGAAGAGCCTCGGCTATGCGTTTCCGCTCTTTGCACTGACGGCTACGGCGGTCTGGAATCCGAAAGGCGGCAACGATATGGTGTTCGAAACGATCCGTTCGCTACAAATGGAACCTTGTGTGCTTTATGCAGGTACGGTGAAGCGCAGGAATATTGGTTTCGACATTCGCCAAATGGAGATAGAGGAAGGGGAAACGTATGATAAAGCCAAGCAGCGTGTAGTGGCCGAAAGGGTGGAGGACTTCCTCGACGGACATAAAACGATTCTTTATTATCCCTTTGCAGGCGGCATCGATATGCGCCTGAAGACGTGGGTGAAATCGACTGACTGGCATTTGGTGGCTTCTTATTATGGTAAGAAGGATAAAGAGCAGAAGGCGGCGATTGTGCAGGAATTCAAAGAAGGCGAAAAGCGGATGATTGTAGCTACAAAAGCCTTCGGTATGGGTGTGGATATCAGTGACATCGACCGGGTATATCATGTGGCACCATCCAGCACGTTTGTCGATTATATACAGGAAATCGGACGTGCAGCCCGCGACATGGATATTCATGGTGTTTCGGCAACGGACTATCACGAACGGGATTTTTATTATATGAAACGCCTCCACATGGCAGGCAATATCGCACAGGAGCAATTGTCGCTGATACTGAAAAAGTTGATGGAGGTGTACCGGATGAAAGGCGGAAAGCGGGAAATGCTGGTGTCCTTGTCTGACTTTGAGTTTGTGGTGAAGCTGCCGCGGATGAAGAATAAGCTGGAATATGAGGCGGAACTGGGACAGCTGATTAAGACCGCTTTGCTGTGGCTGGAGGATGATTTGAGTCATCGTTATGGCAAGAAATTGCTGGAAGTAAGTCCGCAGAATCTGCTTACAGAGGGATATATACAAGACAAGACAGGTGACACCTTTATTCGTGAATTCAGTGCTTATCTTACGAAAGTGCCCGGTACGGAAGATGTATACACGGCACGCCTGGAAAAACTCTGGGAGGAACGTTTTGCAGAGTTGGGATATAGGGAATTTAAGCAGAAACTGAATGGCGGCACACTGTGGGAAGGCTCGCGTGCGGTATCTGTGGGCAAACACGAAGTATTGCTGAAAGAAGATGCAACGGTGATTCGTCAGCGGATGGATGCCTTGTTCAATAGTTTGAAGACATTGCTGGTTGACAAACTCCGGAAAACCAAAGGGCGCTTTGATGAAGAAGAATTACGGGCGGTGTTTGCCGAACATGACATGGATGTACCGTCGGCAAAACGTTTCATCGGTTCATTGTTAGAGTCGCGTACGGAAGAAGGACGTAGTGTGAGTTACATCAGCAGCGTGAAGAAGAAAGATTCTAACGAACTTTCTTTCACGGTGACAAAAGGCTTCGATTTGTTGTTGTCCCGCTATCAGAAGCTGTTTGGCCAGCGCATTGTAGGTGAAAAAGGAGATCGTTTGTTGTTCTATACTACACCGTTCTCTGACCTGAATATGTTGCTCAATCTGCTCTCTATGCTCGATTGTCTTTCGTTCAGTGTAGAAGGTGGAGGTACGCCTTGTGTATCGCTTACTTTTGATGAGCCCGAAACGTTGGAGCGGATTGCATCTTCTGATGAATACCATAATCTGATTCTTGAAAATAATGAAAAGATATTCCAAGAACAGATAGATTTGTTCTCCTTCTTCTTCGGAACGGACGGAATGGATGATACGAAACGCTGGAATTTTATTGAAGATTATTTCACAGGAATGGGAGTAGAGGAGTTGAAAGTGAAATACGCTACTCCGTCATAAAACCAATTCTTTGAATAATCTTTCTAACGTCCTGTCCAGATCGTCGGAGAAACCGGCATGTGGGCGGGACGTTTGAATACAGGAACTCCGCACGGCTGTCAGCCACCGGAAACGTTCCGGAACATCGAGTTGGGCAATTGGACCGCCGTCCCGGGCACCTGAGCATATCTTGTTGAACACATCCAAGTGTACAAACACCAGTTCCCGGTCTACTTCAGACACATATAGCTTCAACTTCTCCTCGTTCACCCAGCAAACGGATTTGATGAAGTTCGCCTTTTTCGAGAAAAGGATTACGCCTACATTGAAGAACTCTTCACGTTCTACTTTAGGAACCAGGCGGATAACTGCGTATTCATATAAGTGCTTTCCTTGCATTCTGCGCTTCTTTTACAAATATTTCGGAATGGGCCCGTCTTTCGGTCAGAAAGCGGAGGTAGATGTCTCTGATTTCTTCGGGTGTCTCATGGGTATCGTTCCAGTGCAGCCAATCGTCGGGAATGAGTGAGACGATTTCTTGTATCTTTTCCTCAGTCAGCAGGACGCGTAGGGCGGCATCGGCTTCTTCGAGCCGGGATGCTTCGGGCAGCAATACATGATTCTTGATATAGGCAAAGGGGCTTACCGCATGCTTCTCCCAGTTCTCCCACGAGTGATGGAAGTAGAGCGAAGCGCCCTGGTCTATCAGCCAGAGTTCCTTGTGCCACATCAGCATATTGGTGTTGCGGAAAGTGCGGTCTATATTCGTGAGGTAGGCATCCAGCCAGACGATGCGGGAAGCCAGGTCGGGGTCTACTTTAGTTGCTACGGGGTCAAAAGTCAGAGCACCTGACAGGAAGTGCAGTCCCAGGTTTAACCCACGGCTGCCTTGCAACAAATCCTGTATTTCTTCATCTCCTTCGGTACGACCGAAAGCTTCGTCAAGGTTCAGGAATACCAGTTCCGGCACTCTGAATCCCAGCACACGTGCAACTTCTCCGCCAATCAACTCGGAAATCAGTGCCTTTGTACCATGACCGGCACCGCGAAACTTCACGACGTACTTGAATTCGTCGTCAGCTTCTGCCAGCGCAGGTAGTGAGCCGCCTTCGCGTAAAGGGGTGATATAACGGGTAAGGTTGACTGTTCGCAACTCTATCATGGTTGTCCTTTCTGAAAAATGGTTATGCTGTCCGCTTTTTCGAGGAACAGCAGTTGCAAAGATAATGCAAATCGAATGCAGAACTTTCATGCTTGCATGAAAAAGTTATGCTGAGATGCAGCTTATCTTCTTTAAAGATAGTGAATATTCACGATTCCCCAAGATGTGTTTCCAGAAACTGTTGCAGGATGCGGGCATGGTTGCGGATAGGTTCTTTGGAGGCATATAGCAAAGTAACCGTTTTATAGGGTTTGATTTTGGTGAGGAAGTTTCGTGCAGCTTCAGATGTTTCCAACTCTTTCTGGTACATAGCAGAGAAACCTTCCCAATGTTCTACCGGGTCTTCATGAAACCACTTCCTGAGTTCGGGGGAAGGGGTGATGTCTTTTTCCCAAACATCATATTTCAGACGTTCCTTTTTCATGCCACGGGGCCACAGACGGTCTACCAGCACACGACAGCCGTCCACTGTCTTGGGATCTTCATATACCCGTTTGATTTTAATCTGCGTCATAACTTTATTCTCTATATACTAAATATACAATTCATAGATTGAATTAGTTCATTATTTATTAGGTTATGAATCAGTTACGAATGTGATTCACCACAGAATAACACAGAGTCTCACGGAAAAGATGTTGCTAAGTTGCCGCACCGCCACTTTTATCCGTTTTTCCTGCGACGGCTAATGAAAAACGTAGCAGACATTTATTCTTTCCATCGTGGGGTTCTTTTCTTTCCACCATGGTGGAAAGAAAGTTTATCCATGGTGGAAAGAAAAGAACCCCATGATGGAAAGAATAGTTATTCACATACAAAACTATTAAGTTTAGGAAGAAAGAAGTGTAAGAATGCCTAAGAAAAGGATTAGCAGTTGGAAGAAGAAAAAAGCGGTTACAGCCCACAAGCTTCATTCCTTTTCGTTCCGGATTGAATACTTCTTTGTATCTTTGCCGCCGTGATGAAAAAGTTTGCAGATGTCATATTGCCATTGCCTTTACCCCGCTGTTTCACCTATTCTTTGCCCGAAGAATGGGCGGATGAAGTGCAAATAGGTTGCCGGGTGGTAGTACCGTTCGGGCGGAAGAAATACTATACGGCGATTGTGCGCAACGTGCATTATTTTGAGCCGGAAGAATATGAGGTAAAGGAAGTCTCGATCTTGCTGGATGCCCGTCCGATATTACTGCCGGAGCAGTTCAAGTTCTGGGAATGGCTGGCGGATTATTATCTCTGTACACAGGGGGATGTTTATAAAGCCGCCCTGCCTTCCGGCCTGAAGCTGGAGAGCGAGACAATGGTGGAGTATAATCCTGATTTTGAATCGGAAGTTCGTCTGCCCGAACGGGAACAGAAGATTCTGGACTTGCTGTCTGCCGAACCGGAGCAATGTGTGACGAAACTGGAAAAGGACAGTGGCATCAAGAATATACTCTCCGTCATCAAATCACTACTCGATAAAGAGGCCATCTTTGTGAAAGAAGAGCTTCGCCGGACTTATAAACCGAAGACTGAAACCCGCGTAAGGCTGGTGGATGCGGTGCGGAACGAGAAAAGATTGCAAGAACTCTTTGATGAATTGGCACGTGCCCCGAAGCAGTTGGATTTGTTGATGAAGTACATCGAACTGTCCGGCATCCTGGGGGGAGACGGGCTGAAAAGCTTTCCTAAAGAAGTCACGAAGAAAGAACTTCTGTTGCGGGCCGACGCCTCACCGGCTGTATTCAATGGCTTGGTGGACAAGCACGTTTTTGAAGTTTACCAGCAGGAAGTGGGACGGCTGAGTGCTGTCGTTCGGGAAACCCTTCCTGTGAATCCCTTGAATGAACATCAGCAACTGGCGCATGATGAGATTGTGCAGAGTTTCCAGTCGAAGAATGTCTGTCTGCTGCATGGAGTGACTGCCAGCGGAAAAACAGAAATCTATATCCATCTGATAGAAGAGACCATCCGGCAAGGAAAACAAGTATTGTATCTGTTGCCGGAGATAGCCCTTACCACCCAGATTACAGAACGCCTGCAACGCGTATTCGGCGATCGTCTGGGCATTTACCACTCTAAATTCCCCGATGCCGAACGGGTGGAAATCTGGCAGAAGCAACTGTCGGAAAAAGGATATGATATCATTCTGGGAGTCCGTTCTTCCATTTTCCTTCCTTTCCGCAATCTTGGACTGGTGATTGTGGACGAGGAACATGAGAATACCTATAAGCAGCAAGATCCCGCTCCCCGCTATCATGCCCGGAACGCGGCAATCATTCTGGCAGCGATGTATGGTGCCAAGACATTGCTGGGTACCGCCACTCCTTCCATTGAAACCTGGAATAATGCAACTTCCGGCAAGTACGGGCTGGTGGAACTGAAAGAACGGTATAAAGAAATACAGTTGCCGGAGATTATCCCGGTAGATATATATGAACTGCATCGCAAGAAGCGCATGAACGGACCTTTCTCTCCATTGTTGCTTCAATATATCCATGAAGCGTTGGACCAGAAAGAACAGGTCATCCTGTTTCAGAACCGTCGTGGTTTTGCTCCGATGATTGAGTGCCACACATGTGGATGGGTGCCGAAATGCAAGAACTGTGATGTCAGCCTGACATTCCATAAAGGATTGAACCAACTGACTTGCCATTATTGCGGCTATACTTATCAATTGCCCCGTAAGTGTCCTGCATGCGAGGGGACAGACCTGCGCAATCGTGGATTCGGAACGGAGAAAATAGAAGATGACATCAAGATTTTGTTTCCTGAAGCTACTGTTGCCCGTATGGACTTGGATACCACCCGTACCCGATCGGCCTATGAACGCATCATTGCAGATTTTGAGCAGGGAAAGACAGATATACTGATTGGTACGCAGATGGTTTCCAAAGGGCTGGATTTCGACCATGTCAGCGTGGTAGGCATTCTGAATGCAGATACGATGTTGAATTATCCCGATTTCCGTTCCTACGAACGCGCTTTCCAGTTGATGGCGCAAGTGTCGGGACGCGCCGGAAGGAAGAATAAACGCGGACGGGTTATTTTGCAGACTAAAAGCATCGATCATCCCATTATCTCCCAAGTCATTCGTAATGATTTTGAGCAAATGGTGGCCGGACAACTTGCTGAACGGCAGATGTTTCATTACCCTCCTTATTACCGCCTGGTCTACGTCTATCTGAAGAATCGCAACGAGCAATTGCTTGACTTGATGGCGTATACCATGGCAGGCAAATTGCGTGCTGTTTTCGGCAATCGTGTGCTGGGGCCGGATAAACCGCCTGTTGCCCGTATACAGACGTTGTTTATACGTAAGATTATCGTGAAGATAGAGTATAATGCGCCTATGGCCCGTGCCCGTGAATTGCTGGTTCAGGTGCAGAAGGAGATGGTGGCGGAAGACCGTTTTAAATCTCTGATAGTCTATTATGATGTAGACCCGATGTAGAATTGATAAAAATAAAAAGAATATACTTATGAAACCACGTAAGATACTGTTTGTATGCCTCGGAAATATCTGCCGTTCTTCTTCGGCGGAAGGTGTGATGAAACATTTGCTGGAAGAAGCCGGACTGGAAAATGAGTTCGTGATAGATTCTGCCGGCATCCTGTCCTATCATCAGGGAGAACTGCCGGATAGCCGGATGCGTGCGCACGCTATTCGCAGGGGATATGACCTGATACACCGTTCACGTCCTGTGCGGACGGAAGATTTCTATAACTTCGATTTAATCATCGGGATGGACGACCGTAATATTGAGGATTTGAAGGAACGAGCTCCTTCTCTTGAAGCATTGAAGAAGATACACCGCATGACGGACTATTGCACCCGCTTTACGCATGCCGACCACGTGCCCGATCCGTATTACGGTGGAGCCGAAGGTTTTGAGTATGTGCTTGATCTGCTTGAAGATGCTTGTGCGGGGCTGCTGGAACGTTTGAAATAAGAGACTTTATGGTTAATGGTTTACGTATGTATCCTGATAAAACCGTTTATTTTCATTCAGACTGCATGTTGCGTCAACCCCTGCGCTTTGCAGTACTTCGGCGATATCGCTTAATGTCCGCCGGGACACCCTGCCTATGTAGTAAAGGCGATAGTGGTAATCCTTGTCCAGTATCTCCATCACATGGGTGAATGCCTGTTCGCGTGCAAAGTCAAAGTTTACTTTGAGTATTTTCTCATAAGGATACTTGATTTCACGCCCTACACTGTATATGCTGAGGCTCTCATTATCCACTTTCAGATAGCAGAAACGTGTCATCAGCATATGTATGAAGTAAATGCCTAATCCGAATGAAACGACTCCGAGAAGGTAGCCCCACCATGTATCAATTGTAACGGCCTGATACCCCAATATCATGAACGTAATGAAAAGCGCAAAGAAATAGAACATATAGAGGGATGGCCGCTGATAGGTTGTCGTCGGGATTTCTGTAGCCGTCCGTTCTCTGGGCACGGAATTGTCAAAAGGTATTTCCCGTGCCATCAGATAGCGGATAATAGATGACGGATGCTGGAAGGGGTGGACATAGAAAGCCCTTTTAACTCCCTGTTTCAGGTGCAGTGTCAATATGCCCGCGCCATATTTGTCTTTCACTTTCAGATTGTTTTTACGTGGCGCTTCGTGGAAGCGCTTCATGAAACTGAAACTCTGAATGTCATGTGGCTGGATGCCTCTGTGTTGCAGTAAGCTTTCAGCACGTTTCTGGTCTTGGGCGGCTGTTCTCATAATCTTTATTTTTTAAGTTCGGGATAACTGATACGGGTATGGTAAATCGTCTTCAGCTTCTCTTTGAAAACCGATTTGACGATAGCGATATCCTTGAATGTGATAGGACATTCCTTGAAGTAACCTTCTTCCACCTGCGAGTCTATAATCTTATCCACCAGGTTGTTGATGCTCTCTTCCGTATATTCGGGCAGGCTGCGGGAGGCAGCTTCCACGGCGTCCGCCATCATAAGGATAGCAGTTTCGCGGGTAAACGGATTAGGACCGGGGTAAGTGAACAGTTCTTCATTCGGCTCCTCATCCGGATGCTCATTTTTCCAGGAGATATAGAAGTATTTCGTTTTTCCCCTGCCATGATGGGTACTGATAAAGTCTTTTATCACTTTAGGCAGATTATTCTTTTCCGCCAACTTCAGTCCGTCCGTCACATGGCTGATGATGACCTGTGCACTTTGCTCATAACTGAGGTTCTTGTGAGGATTGACGCCCCCCGACTGGTTTTCGGTGAAGAATACGGGATTTTCCATCTTTCCGATGTCATGATACAAAGCTCCGGTACGCACCAACTGACTCTTAGCTCCGATACGGTTGGCAGCTTCTGCGGCAAGGTTGGCTACTTGCATGGAGTGCTGGAAAGTGCCCGGAACAGTTTCGGACAAGCGGCGCAATAGCGGACTGTTGATATTGGAAAGCTCTACCAGCGTGACGTTGGAAGTAAAGCCAAAAGTCTTTTCCAGCAGGAACAGAAGCGGATAGGCAAACAGCAGAAGTACGCCATTGACGGTAAAGTAGGTATACATACTGCCATTCAGTTTCGACAGGTCATTTTCCGTTATCAGTTCAAAAGAGAAATAAACGGCAGCATAAGTAAGTATCACCAGTACCGCTGTCCGGAATAACTGTGAACGTTGTGACAACTCACGCAGACTGAAAATGGCAACCAGTCCGGCCGACAGTTGCAGCAATATGAACTCATGCGGAAAGCGCAGGCAGACGGAGCATATAAGTATCGTGACCACATGCGTAAGGAATGCCGTACGCGAATCGAGGAATACGCGGATGATGATAGGCAGCATGGCGTAGGGGATGATGTAGACATTATAGATATTGTTTGCCACCATCAGAGCCGTCACCACGCAATAGAACATGATAATTGTGAAAAGTAGAGACAGACTGCCTTTACGCTCATAATAATCCTTGCGGAACAAATCGAGATAGAGCATGAAGCATAGTATGAACACACTGACAAATAATATCTGTCCCGTCAGTATCAGGCGTTTCTGCCCGATTGATTCGCTGCGCTGGATAGACTCTTTGCGTAGGCTTTCAAGGATATTATAAGTTTCCTGCGTGACAATCTCTCCCCGGTCGATGATTTTCTGCCCGCTCACTACGATACCGTTTGCCCAGGCATAATTGTCGAGAGTTTCCTTCTTTGCCGTTTCTGTCCGTTGCTCGTCATAAGTCAGATTCGGATATAGATATTCGTTGAGGGAGCATTGCCGCAGGATATAAGGCGAATAATGAGCCGTATCTGCCGTGAGCAGATAGGAATAGGCATCTTTCACGGAAAACAGTTGCTCTGTGATTCGTTGGTTGGCAAGCTTGTCATCAATCACCATGATGGCGGTGGTGCTGTCTTTCTGTAATCTGTTGAGTTCCTCAGTAGAAACGATTCCCGCCTTATAGATTTCCGACAACCTTTTTTCCAGATAACGCATATAGTCCGAAGAAGGGACGACATCACGCAGATGGCTCTGGTAATCAGCTTTCAATTTACTCAGCACTGTCTTCTCAATGTTTTTATCTAATTGATAGTAAGGCTGAAAAGTGGCAAGAATACTATCCTGTTCCCGTTTTACGACGGCATCATCCTTATAAATAGGAAATTCGAAAGTAGCCATGAGCTGTCCGTACTTCCACGGCTTGTCTACATCGAACTGATAATTGAACTTGCCGTCACGTGGCAGGAAGTATACAATAACAGCTACTGTGCCGATAAAAATGAGTGCTTTGTATAGCAAATCTCTGTAAGAAAAGCTCTTTTTGGTCTTGTATTTATTCATATCGGTTGAATTTTTTGCGAAAAGTACAAAAAAAAACATTAGTGTGGAAAAAAAGGTTTAATTTTGCCATCTAATTATCTCATAAGTGATGCAAAATATGACAGAAAGAAGAGTCAGAGTTCGTTTTGCCCCAAGTCCTACAGGGGCTTTGCACATTGGTGGTGTGCGTACAGCATTATACAATTATCTTTTTGCACGCCAACATGGAGGCGATATGATTTTCCGTATTGAAGATACTGATAGTAACCGCTTTGTGCCGGGTGCGGAAGAATATATATTGGAGTCGTTCAAATGGTTGGGCATTCCTTTCGACGAGGGAGTGAGTTTCGGAGGAGACCATGGTCCGTACCGTCAGTCCGAACGTCGCGAAATATACAAGAAGTATGTGAAGGTATTGCTCGATGCCGGTAAAGCTTATATCGCTTTTGATACTCCGGAAGAGCTGGACGCCAAGCGTGCTGAGATTGCCAATTTCCAGTATGATGCCTCTACCCGTATGCAGATGCGCAATTCACTGACACTGTCAAAGGAAGAAGTGGATGCACTGATTGCCGAAGGCAAGCAATATGTGGTTCGTTTCAAGATAGAACCCAACGAAGACGTACATGTCAACGACCTTATCCGTGGTGAGGTAATCATTAATTCTTCCATTCTTGACGATAAGGTACTTTATAAATCGGCTGATGAACTGCCTACTTATCACCTGGCAAATATTGTGGACGACCATTTGATGGAAGTTTCCCATGTGATTCGCGGTGAAGAATGGTTGCCTTCTGCACCGTTGCACGTACTATTGTACCGTGCTTTTGGCTGGGAAGATACGATGCCGGCTTTTGCCCACCTGCCTTTGTTGCTGAAGCCGGAAGGAAACGGCAAGTTAAGCAAGCGTGATGGCGACCGTCTCGGTTTCCCCGTTTTCCCCCTGGAATGGCATGACCCTAAAACCGGTGAAGTGTCTTCCGGATATCGCGAATCCGGCTATCTGCCCGAAGCGGTTATTAATTTCCTGGCTCTGCTGGGTTGGAATCCGGGCAACGACCAGGAACTCATGTCGATGGAAGAACTGATAAAGCTGTTCGATCTGAGCCATTGCAGCAAGTCCGGTGCTAAATTTGATTTTAAGAAAGGTATCTGGTTCAACCATGAATATATCCTGCTGAAACCGGATGAAGAAATAGCGGAACTTTTTGTTCCCGTTCTGAAAGAACATGGTGTGGAAGCTCCGTTTGAGAAAGTAGTGACGGTAGTGGGTATGATGAAGAACCGTGTAAGTTTCGTACGCGAGCTTTGGGAAGCCAGCAGCTTCTTCTTCGTTGCTCCGACCGAATATGATGAAAAGACCGTGAAGAAACGCTGGAAAGAAGATTCGGCTCAGTGCATGACCGAATTGATGGAGGTCTTGGCAGGTATCGAAGACTTCGGCATTGAAAATCAGGAAAAGATTGTAATGGACTGGATTGCCGAAAAAGGATACCATACCGGAAACATAATGAATGCTTTCCGTCTGACACTGGTAGGCGAAGGGAAAGGCCCGCATATGTTCGACATCTCCTGGGTGTTAGGCAAAGAAGAGACACTGGCGCGCATGAAGCGTGCAATCGAGGTACTTTCTTAATTGAAAATTAAAAATTAAAAAATACTGCTTGGGCATGGTTTACTCCTTTTTAGTTTTTAATTTTTAAATTTTTAATTCAATAAGTATGCTTTACGACCTTGCGATAGGCATCTACGACCTTTTGGTGCATCTGGCGGCTCCGTTCAGCCGTAAACCCCGTAAAATGATGAAGGGGCATTGGGTGGTATATGAACTTCTCAGACAGCAATTGGAAAAAGATGTTCGTTATATCTGGTTTCATGCCGCTTCTTTGGGCGAATTTGAACAGGGACGTCCTTTGATAGAGAAGATACGTGCCAAATATCCTGATTACGGCATATTGCTGACGTTCTTCTCTCCTTCGGGATATGAGGTCCGTAAGAATTATCGTGGAGCGGACGTGGTGTGCTACCTGCCGTTCGATAAGCCCCGGAATGTGAAGAAGTTCCTGGATATAGCTAATCCTTGCATGGCATTCTTCATCAAATATGAATTCTGGAAGAATTATCTGAATGAATTACACAAACGTCGTATTCCGGTGTACAGTGTGTCGTCTATATTCCGTCGCGGACAAATCTTCTTCAAATGGTATGGCGGCACCTATCGTCATGTGCTGCGCAGTTTCGACCATTTGTTTGTGCAGAATGAGCGTTCCAAACGCTATCTGGGTAAAATAGGCATCAACCGTGTGACGGTGGTGGGCGATACGCGTTTTGACCGTGTGTTGCAGATACGTGAAGAAGCGAAAGACCTCCCTTTAGTAAAACTCTTTAAGAACAATACGATGACTTTCGTTGCCGGCAGTTCCTGGCAACCGGATGAAGATTTATTTATTGAATACTTCAATAATCATCCGGAAGTGAAACTGATAATCGCGCCGCACGTGATAGACGAAAATCATCTGGTAGAGATTATCCGGAAGTTGAAACGGTCGTATGTGCGTTATACCCGTGCGGATGAGAAAAATGTGCAGAAGGCTGATTGTCTGATTATTGACTGCTTCGGCTTGCTGTCTTCTATTTATCGTTATGGCGAGATTGCTTACATTGGCGGTGGCTTTGGAGTAGGCATCCATAACACGCTGGAAGCAGCGGTTTATGGTATTCCGGTTATATTCGGACCTAAATATCAGAAGTTTATGGAAGCCACACAGTTGATAGAGGCGAAAGGTGCTTTCTCCATCAAGAATTATGAGGAATTGAAAGAGTTGCTCGACCGGATGTTGGCGGATGAAGTCTTCCTGCGGGAAACCGGAACCAATGCCGGATATTACGTCACCAGTAATGCCGGAGCTACGGACAAGGTTCTGAGCATGATTAATTTCTAAAAAAATATTGTTCTGTCATTCCGAACGAAGTGAAGAATCTCTTTTCCTTTTATATTGGAGAGCAGATTCTTCACTGCGTTCAGAATGACAGAACATTTTATTTATACCAATCCGAATACATCAGGTAATTGTGCGCTATCTTCTGGTTCAGCTCCTTTGCCTGTGCAGGGTCCACCTTCTTAATGAACTTGGCTGGCACACCGCCCCAGATGCTTCCCGGTTCGATTATAGTGTTGCTCAGAACCAAAGATCCCGCTGCTACAATAGCACCTTCGCCTACTACCGCGTGGTCGAGAATCGTCGATCCCATCCCTACCAATGCGTAATCCTTGATAGTAGCCCCGTGAATAGTTACATTATGTCCCACGGAGACATGATCGCCTATTTCAATCGTTGATTTTTCATATAATGTGTGCAGCACACTGCCGTCCTGTATGTTCACCCCGTTACCGATACGGATGGAGTTTACATCTCCGCGCAACACTGTGCTGAACCAAATGCTGCAATCGCGGCCCATTTTTACGTCTCCGATGATAGCCGCATTGTCAGCCAAAAAACAGTTTTCTCCAAACTCAGGAGTGAAACCTCTTACTGATTTTATTAATGCCATTTCTGTATAAGGTTATTAATAACTTTGATTATAAACTACTTGTCGCTTTCTTCAACCATGCTTGTTCTTCTTTGTTCAAACTTGGCGATAGTTTTTCATATACCGTCTGGTGATACCCGTTAAGCCATTCGATTTCTTCATTGGTCAGCAACTCTTTGATGATACCCTTCTTGCAGATAGGGCAAAGGGTGACCGTTTCGAATTGCAGATAATTACCGAACATACCCTCACCCGCCGGAACCACCAAAACGAGGTTTTCCGTGCGGACTCCGTGACTTCCGGCTTTATACACTCCCGGTTCGTTGGAAGTCAGCATGCCCAATTGCAAGGTCACCGGATTTTCGTTCATGCGGATACTTTGCGGACCTTCATGTACATTCAGAAAATGACCGACGCCATGCCCTGTGCCGTGCAGGAAATTCATGCCTCGCTGCCATATCGGCATACGCGCCAGTACGTCCAGTTGTACACCCCGTGTACCGGCGGGGAATTTAGCCATTGCCAGCGCAATGTGTCCTTTCAATATCAGAGTGTAGTCTGTTTTTTCTTCTTCAGTCAATTCTCCCAATGCAATGGTACGCGTGATGTCGGTCGTCCCATCCAGGTATTGTGCGCCGGAGTCTAATAACAGAAAACCTTCCGGCTTCAAAGGAACATCCGTTTCGGGCGTAGCCTCATAATGCACGATAGCACCGTGTTCTTTGTATCCGGCAATCGTGTCGAAACTTTCACCCATATACAAATCCTGTTCCGCGCGGAAGCCGTGCAGTTTCTTATCTACACTGATTTCTGTTTCCTTACCTGCCGGAACAGCTTCTTCCAGCCATTTCAGGAATTTCACCAGTGCCACTCCATCCCGTTGCATGGCAGCATGTATTCCGGCAATCTCCTGCTCATTGCGGATAGCTTTCAGTAACGTAACCGGAGAAACACCGTGAATAATCTTGCAGTCAGGGCTGACGGCCGAGTATACGGCATAATTTGTTTTTGCCGGATTAATGAGCAGACTTTCAACCCTAATCTGTTTGAGATACGTTTCCACCTCCTCATAAGGATGCAGGCTTATACCGGTCGATTTCAGATATTCGGCCACTTCAAGAGTGATTTTCTGCGGTTGGATAAAATAATGTATATCCTGTTCTTCGATCAGCAAGTAACTGACGATTACAGGATTGCAATGCACGTCATTGCCTCGCAGATTGAGCGTCCAGGCAATCTCGTCCAGGGCGGATATAAACAATGCCCTGGCATTGCACTTTTTCAATTCTTTCCGAATGATGGAAATCTTTTCCACACTACTTTTTCCGGAATATTTGGTCTCATGAATGAAAGCGGGAGCCTCCGGCATGGGCGGACGGTCTGCCCATAACTCCCTCATGGGGTCCGGAATGTTTTTTATTTCTATCCGGCATTTCTGCAACTCGGCTTGCATTCTCTCCACTTCTTCTGCCGAGAACATTTTTCCGTCGATGCCCACTGCATCACCCGGGCTTAACTGTGTGCATAGGAATGTGGAAATACTTGGTGTCTCGGGGAGCATTTCCTTGTAAAGCTCTATTTCCGTACCTTCCAATTGCTGGGCGGCCTGGAGGAAATAGCGGGAATCAGTCCATAACCCTGCTTTGCCGGTAGTGACGACAATGGTTCCTGCCGAACCGGTAAAACCGGAAATCCATTCCCGGGATTTCCAATGAGGGGCAACGTATTCGCTTAAATGCGGGTCTGTGCTCGGAATAATAAAGGCTTGTATACCTTCCCGGCTGAATAATGCCCGTAAGGCTTGAATCCGACTGTTTATTGTTTGGCTCATATTCTATATATAATAAGGTGTAACATTAACCCCTCAAAGATACTCACTTTCTTTGAATATTTTTGTGGGTCTCTATACTTTATCCGCCAACATATTAGAAACTAATCTCCGGAGATTAGTTTCTTGTAGTCCCGCGATTAGTTCTTAGTATATTCCCGATAGGTTTGTCTTTTTCCTCTATCAGAAGAAGTTTGAGATTGGATAAACTTTCCTCTTTTTGCAGTTTTTTTGGCAGAAAGTTTTGTGAATAAAGAAACTATGTGTAATTTTGCCGCTCAATTTAATCGTGAGATTTTTAAACCATTAACATTTTAATAAAAAGAAAATGATTGTAGTACCTGTAAAAGAAGGCGAAAACATCGAAAAAGCGCTGAAGAAGTTTAAAAGAAAATTCGAGAAAACTGGTATCGTTAAAGAATTAAGAAGCAGACAGCAGTTTGACAAACCATCTGTTGTTAACAGACTTAAGAAAGAACGTGCAGTTTACGTACAGCAACTTCAGCAAGTAGAAGATTAATAATTCGTAATTTCCTTTGAATTATTGAATTCTTTTCATACATTCGTTGCATGATTTTGATGTAACGGTATATGTGGTTGACAGACTCTTTTCTTGACTATCTTCTGTATGAACGGAACTATTCCGAAGAGACGATTAAGTCTTATCGGGAAGATCTCCGCCAATTTGAAGAATTTGCCAGGGAAGAAATTGGAGATTCGGCTCCATCAGAAGTAAAAGTTGAACTTGTTCGTGAATGGATTGTTTCTTTAATGGACAAAGGATATACTTCTACTTCAATAAACCGGAAATTGAGTTCACTCAGGTCGTTCTATAAGTTTCTCTTACGGAGGGGCGAAGTGACGGTAAATCCATTGCAAAAGGTGGTAGGCCCTAAGAATAAAAGGCCATTGCCTGCTTTCTTGAAAGAAAGTGAGATGGATAAACTGCTGGATGAGGTTGATTTTGGTGAAGGATTTAAAGGGTGTCGTGACCATATGATTATTGAGATGTTTTATGCTACGGGCATGAGACTTTCTGAACTAATCGGACTGGACGATAAGGATGTGGATTTTTCCTCTTCACTTATAAAGGTGACGGGGAAGCGAAATAAACAACGGTTGATACCTTTTGATGAAGAGTTGAAAATTACAATGACGGAGTACGTCAATGTAAGGAATGAGTTGGTCTTGAATCGTACGGACGCTTTTTTTGTCCGTGAGACTGGAGAGCGGCTTACCCGCAGTATTGTAGAAAATCTAGTGAAACGAAACCTGTCGAAGGTAGTGACGTTGAAAAAACGTAGTCCTCATGTGTTGAGACATACTTTTGCTACGACTATGCTGAATCATGACGCGGAACTCGGAGCGATAAAAGAACTTCTTGGACACGAAAGTTTGGCGACTACGGAAGTTTATACGCATACTACTTTTGAAGAGCTTAAAAAAGTGTATAACCTGGCTCATCCTCGGGCCTAAAAGTAAGGAGGTAAGTATGGAAGTAAGAATTCAATCAATTCACTTTGATGCGTCAGAGCAATTGCAGTCTTTTATTCAGAAGAAAGTCGCAAAGTTGGAGAAGTATTACGATGATATAAAGAAAGTAGAGGTGTCATTAAAGGTGGTTAAACCAGAAACTGCAGAAAATAAGGAAGCCGGTGTAAAAGTGATTATTCCTAACGGTGAATTTTATGCCAGTAAAATCTGTAATACGTTTGAAGAGTCGGTCGATTTAAGTGTCGAAGCCTTGGAAAAACAACTGGTTAAACACAAGGAAAAGCAACGGAGCAAATAAAATTCCGCTAAAATTTTGCGGAAAAGAAATAAATGCCTAAATTTGCAGCCGTTTCGCTCACGATAGAACGTAACGGTTGCATTTTTTGAGTAACTGCCTCTTTAGCTCAGCTGGCCAGAGCACGTGATTTGTAATCTCGGGGTCGTTGGTTCGAATCCGACAAGAGGCTCAAAAAGAAACCGAAGAACAAAGATAGAACATCTGTCTTTATCATATTGTTTGAAAATAGTTCTTTTATTTCTTGATTTTGAAAAGGGCAAATACCAGAGTGGCCAAATGGGGCAGACTGTAAATCTGCTGGCTTACGCCTTCGGTGGTTCGAATCCATCTTTGCCCACAATCAGAGTGACAACTTTGGCAAGAATGCGGAAGTAGCTCAGTTGATAGAGCATTAGCCTTCCAAGCTGAGGGTCGCGGGTTTGAGCCCCGTCTTCCGCTCTCTTTTCTTGCTGTTATAGCTCAGTGGTAGAGCACTTCCTTGGTAAGGAAGAGGTCCCGGGTTCAAGTCCCGGTAACAGCTCATAAAGGATGTAAATGCTGATTATTAATCAAATAAATAACAAGTAAAGCTATGGCTAAAGAGAAATTTGAACGTTCGAAACCGCACGTTAACATTGGTACTATCGGTCACGTTGACCACGGTAAAACCACTTTGACTGCTGCTATCACTACTGTGTTGGCTAAAAAAGGTCTTTCAGAATTGCGTTCTTTCGATTCTATCGACAACGCTCCTGAAGAAAAAGAAAGAGGTATTACTATCAATACTTCTCACGTTGAATATCAAACAGCTAACCGTCACTATGCACACGTAGACTGCCCGGGTCACGCCGACTACGTAAAGAACATGGTTACAGGTGCTGCTCAGATGGACGGTGCTATCATCGTTTGTGCTGCAACTGATGGTCCGATGCCTCAAACTCGCGAACACATTCTGTTGGCTCGTCAGGTAAACGTACCTCGTCTGGTTGTATTCTTGAACAAATGCGATATGGTAGACGACGAAGAAATGTTGGAACTCGTTGAAATGGAAATGAGAGAACTTCTTTCATTCTATGATTTCGATGGTGACAATACTCCTATCATCCGTGGTTCTGCTCTTGGCGCATTGAACGGTGTTGAAAAATGGGAAGATAAAGTTATGGAACTGATGGATGCAGTTGATAACTGGATTCCACTGCCTCCGCGCGATGTTGATAAACCATTCTTGATGCCGGTTGAAGACGTGTTCTCTATCACAGGTCGTGGTACTGTAGCAACAGGTCGTATCGAAACTGGTGTTATCCACGTTGGTGATGAAATCGAAATCCTTGGTTTAGGTGAAGATAAGAAATCAGTTGTAACTGGTGTTGAAATGTTCCGTAAACTGTTGGATCAAGGTGAAGCTGGTGACAACGTAGGTCTTTTGCTTCGTGGTATTGACAAGAACGAAATCAAACGTGGTATGGTTCTTTGTAAACCAGGTCAGATTAAACCGCACTCTAAATTCAAAGCTGAGGTTTATATCTTGAAGAAAGAAGAAGGTGGTCGTCACACTCCGT